>OERW01000003.1_pt1 | contig 234444 bp, 229 predicted proteins | sample 1540091 | NCBI WGS metagenome assembly OERW01 (sample SAMEA3891889, study PRJEB23780) | metagenome | biome: terrestrial biome; feature: animal house; material: Caecal content | place: Italy | collected 2015-05-05 | reverse complement strand
CCGCAGGCGTTGACCCCAAAACTGCGGAGGCCGATGCCTGCCGGATTGAACACATCATCAGCGATGAGAGCTTTTCGCGGCTGAAAGAGGCAGCCGCACAAGAGCAAGAATAAACCGAATAAGACAAGCTATCCTGCCCCGCTAAACGGGGAAAGAAAAAAACCGTTGCGGGGCAGGTGGCTTTGTGCGCGCAATTTACATTTTCACCCCGGCGGCGGTTTTGAAATACATTTCAAGGCCGCCGTTCTCCATGCCCTTATGAGGATGACGACCCTGTGCTGAATGTTACGGCGGCTTTAGGAGGGAGCCGCCGTGAAGCGAGAACAGCTTCGACATAATCCGGCAGGAATTTACCTGCCAAAAAAAGCCTGTCCCCGGCAGCGGGGACATATACCCAAGAAGATGAACTATACGATGTAAGGCAATATCAAAATACACCAGATAGCGTCTGGCTGGATTATATCCAGTCAGGCGTTTTTTGTCATATCCTGCGGTTCTCCGTAGGGTGCCGATCTCCACCGCCCCCATTTCAATTCACCCGTCAACCCCTGAATTGAAATGGAGGACAAGTATGTTTGATAAGAAAAGTGAATACGCCCTGAACAAATACGATCAGGACAGCATTATATACATAAGTGTAAACGGCCGCATCCGGCTCACCCGCGCGGACTTTTCCAGTGAGGAAGAATTTCTGAAATGGAAAGCCTGGTCAGATGCAGACTACCACCAGACAGAAAAGGAAGGCCGGAGCTTTAACGATAATCGTGTGGCTCTGGATGATTACCTGGATGTGGTCGGAGCGGTTCGGTCTGCTGAGGATGAATTTTTCTCCGAGCTTCTGAAGGCGGATGTCCAGGCAGAGGAAAAGGCTTTGCGGGAGAAACGGCTGGCCGCATTGAAGGCTATTCTGAACGCAAAGCAGTATCGCCGGATCTGGATGTACTATGCTGAAAGGAAGTCTGTCACCGAGATTGCCAGGCTTGAAGGAGTGACGAAGGCCAGCATCTCCCTCTCCCTTGATGGGGCGATGAAAAAAATTTCAAAAAAGTTTGCGAAAGCTCTTAAAAATACCTAACAAACGGCCTTAAAAAATGTGATAGGTGAAGGACACATTTTCCTCACCCTTCACAGAACCATGACAACTGAATATACGGTATTGCAGGTACGAAACCCGCGTGATGAGCGACATAAGGTGCGCCGCCAGGACGATAGCTTCAAGGAGGTGATGGGACAAGCTATCCGAGCGATCAACGCATACCTTAGACCCGGACAGGCACTCCGGGCGCGATGACAGCGCGGGGGTTAAAGATACTTTCTCACGACCTCCCACAGACTTGAGGGGGAACCCTGCGGCACACGCTTTGAACGATGCTGCGGAGTTATGACAGCCCTGCCAGGGGCGGCCTGTAATATCCCCACCGCTGGGGATGCGTGGCAAATACAGCGGGCTTGAAGTTACTGAAAAGTCAAGGCAGCCGCGCCGAAGTGCGCCGTATGTTACAACGGCTCCAACCAGATCGGCGCGGCTGCTTTTTTTGTTCTCGAAGGAGGCGAACAATTATGACTTCAAATTCGCCTGTTTGTTATGCGAATATTCCGTCCGGGACTTCCGGGCGTACTCATACAGAAAGATACTCCGCTGTTCAGCCTGCGGGCTTTGGTAAGATCGGCATGACGATTGAAGAAGCTGCCGACTATACCGGCATTGGACGCAACACCCTCCGCCGCCTTGTGGATTGGGGAAAAATCCCGGTCCTGCGGATTGGGCGTAAGTCCATAGTCCGTGTGGATGTGATTTGCTGTTTCATGCAGATCAACGAGGGCCGCGACCTTCTGGACCGCAATCAGGTCCTTGCAGTGAAGTAAATATTGAAACCTTGAAATTTAGCAAGCGGTATGTTTGATAGATTGGCCACCCTTTGCTATAATCAGGGTGACACATCACTACGGTTCCGTTTGCCAGCATAGAAAGGAGTTTGCTATGGCAAAAGGATCTGTAAGAAAGAAAGGAAAGAAGTGGTACTATCGCTTTTATGTAGAGGATGCCAGCGGCAACCGCGTTCAGAAGGAATTTCCGGGAACAGAAAGCAAGAGTGAAACCGAGTCACTGCTCCGCAAGGCGATGGAGGACTATGAAACCAAGATGTTTCTGGCACAGGCCAAGAACATCACTTTGGGAGATATGCTGGATATGTGGGTGGAGGAAGAACTGAAACCCGGCTCGTTGAGTGATGGGACGGTGACAGCCTACATCAACACTGTTTCCCGCATCAAGAAGCACCCCATTGGTAAGCGCAAGCTCAAGACGGTAACTTCCGACCATCTGCAAAGCTATATGGATTTGTTGAGCTTCGGAGGGACAGACCCTGATGGGAAAACTGTTGAGGCATTGAGTAAAGGATCGCTGGGCCAGTATTCAGCGGTGCTTCAAAACTCTTTCAGATTTGCGGTTTTTCCCAAGCGGCTGATTACTTTCAATCCGATGCAGTATGTGGTGAAGCGGATTAAAGGTGATGAATATGAGCTGTTCACCGAGGATGGCACAGGCGACCTTCCCATTGAAACGCCGACAATCTCCCATGAGCAGTATTTGGCGCTGAATGAGCTTTTGAAGAAAAAGCACAATCCCGCGTTACTGCCTATCCAGATCGCCTATTTCGCCGGGCTTCGTATCGGTGAGGTGTGCGGGCTGACCTGGCAGGACATCGACCTGAAGGAACAGTGCCTCACCATTCGCCGGAGTATGCGGTATGACTCCGTAAGGAAGAAAACGCAGATCGGCCCCACAAAGCGTAAGAAAATCCGTACCGTGGATTTCTGCGACACCCTGGCGGCTATCCTGCGGGAAGCCAAAAAGGAGCAAATGCTGAACAGCATCAAATACGGGCCGTTGTACTCCCAAAACTACTATCGCATCGTCAAGGAAAAGAACCGCACCTACTACGAGGTCTATTCCTTGCCCCGGACAGAGACACCGCCGGAAGATTACACCCAGGTTTCCTTCGTCTGCCTGCGGCCCGATGGAGCTTATGAAGCCCCGGCAACGGTCAGCAGCGTATGCCGATACTCCCGAAAGAAGATCGGGGATATGGATGATTTTCACTTCCATCTGTTGAGGCATACATATACGACCAACCTTCTCTCTCACGGGGCAGCACCCAAGGATGTGCAGGAGCTGCTGGGACATTCTGATGTAAGTACCACGATGAACATTTACGCCCACGCCACCAGAGAGGCCAAGCGAACTTCCGCAAGGCTGCTGGATAAGGTTGTAGGGACGGCCTGAAAAAAGTTTCCCTCATTTCTTCTCGCAAGGGAAAAAATGAGGGAAAAGGGCCAAACCGAGGTGGTGAAAACGCTGGAAACGCCAGTGTTTTCAAGGGGTATAGAAATTTTAACTGAGAAATCAGAATTGGCATGCAAATAGATACTACCGCCATTGATAGGGAACTTGAAAATTACGAAAGCAAATTAAAAGAGGTCGATTTGAATAAGGCTCGTTTGGAACGGGAAATTGACAATTTGCCAGTTGACGCCCGTTATCGGGAAAGAAAACTTCACGATATGACATTAAGGCTTGATGGTCTATACGATACTATTGTAGAACTGGAGGAACGCATTGAGGATGCAAAATTACGGAGAAGTTCGATTGAAATGGAAGCAATTACGCTTGATAACATTTACAAAATCCTGCTGAACTTTGGAAAGCTCTATGATAGAATAAGTGATGAGGAAAAGAAAAGTATTATTACTTATCTGATAAAAGAAATCCAGATATACCCTAATGGGGAGTCAGAAATGCCTTTGAAGTCAATAGAGTTTAATTTCCCGATATACCGTAATGGTCGTGAGATCAGGCGGCTTTTGTGGGAAAAGGGTAATACCGTTGATAGGGTACGCCGATGCGGTCAAGAAAGTCATAGCACGCGATTTCAACCGCGTCGCGGCTGGTCAGGTCGGCCGGACGGCCGTCGTACAGTGTGGGGTCAAGATAAAAGTCGGACATGGTAACACTCCTGTGATGGATTGGGATAGAATTAGGCGCGGGCGGGGTTTTCGCCGCGTGCGAAAATCCGCAGCACCGGAACCGTGACAAGGATGGAAAGGATAAAGGCGCACAGGTCGCTGAGCGGCTGGCAAAGCTGTACGCCGAACAGGCCAAAGAAGATCGGCAGCACAACGGCCAGCGGAATGAAGAACAGTCCTTGCCGCGCAGCCGCAACCAAGCTGGCGCGCATGGTCAGCGCGATGTTCTGCAATAGCATGTTGCACATGGTCACCCAGCCGATGAGAGGGAAGGACAGGCACTGCAGCCGCAGCGTCAGCGTGCCGATGCGGATAACCTCGGGGTCGTCCGCGCGGAAAATGGCGATGATCTGCGGGGCGAAGATCCAGCCCAGCACGGCAAGGCCGAGCAGCACGAGGAACGACGACTTGACGCAGAACCAGAAGCCGCGCCGCACGCGGTCGTATTTTTTCGCGCCGTAATTGTAGCCGCAAACCGGCTGGAAGCCCTGTCCGAAGCCGATCATGGCGGAGCCTGCAAACTGCGAAACACGTGTGACAATGCTCATCGCGGCGATCGCTGCATCACCATAGGGACGGGCGGCGGTGTTCAAAAAGGTCACTGCGACCGAGGCCAATCCCTGTCGGCACAGGCTGGGCAGGCCGCCGCCTGCGAGCGCGACGAAGCGCTCAACGCTGGGGGCAAACTGGCGCAGCCGGATCTGTACGCCGCGCGACTGCCGGATGCCGATTAGCAGCAGGAAGAAGCTGACGAGCTGGCTCAGGATGGTCGCCCAAGCTGCGCCACTGATGCCCATGTCGAAAACGAAGATGAACAGCGGGTCAAGCGCAATGTTGAGCACGCCGCCGGATACCAGCCCGACCATGGCATAGGTCGCATTACCCTGCTGGCGCAGCTGGTTGTTGAGTACAAGTGCGGCCATCATGTACGGCGCGCCGCACAGGATGATCTGCATGTAATCCAGTGCGTAAGGATAGATGGTTTCGGTCGCGCCGAGCAGGTGGCAAAGCGGACTGCGCAGCAGCAGGCCAAAGGCCAGAATGATCAGACCGGTGATGATCGAGAGGAAAAAGCCAGTTGCGGCCATGCGTTCGGCTTCCTCTTGATGCTGCGCGCCAAGCTGACGCGAGATATAGGTGCCCGAGCCTTGTCCGTAGAAAAAGCCGATCGACTGAATGAGCGCCATCAGCGGGAACACGACGCCGACCGCACCGGTCGCGCTTGTGCCGAGCTTGCCGACGAAAAACGTGTCGGCCATGCTGTAGATCGAGGTGATGAGCATGCTGATAATGGTCGGTACGGCCATTTTGCAGATCAGCGGCTCGAGCGGGGCTTCGGTCATTTGGTGAAAGCGGCGTTCCTGCGCTTCACTGGTTGGATGTTCCGCCATGGTACTGCACCTCCATTCGCTCGATTTGTTCACACAGCCATTCGGTCGCCTGTTCGTAGCTGTCTGCCGATGGTGCCAGCGGCGAGCGGAAAAAGCCTGCCGTTTCCATCGAAACATAGCCGTGCAGCGTGCTGCGGATCAGCCGTGACAGGTGGAGCGTCTGCTCGATTGGCAGGCCGAGCGGCTCCAGCATGCGCACAAAAAGATCCATGAACGATTTCTTGCGCGCGACCAGACCGGGATCGGAAAAACGCGGCAAAAGCAGCATGGCGCGGTACAACTGCGGCTGCTCCTGCGTGAAAGTACGATAAGCCGCGGCAACGGCGCGCAACGTGTCTGGCACCGGGCGGCCGTCCATGGCCTGCTCAAGCGTGTCCATCAGCCGATCGAGCGCGCGTTCGGCCAGCCGCACGTTCAGTTCGGGCAAGCCCTGTAAATGATTGTACAGCGACGCGGGCTTGACGTCCAGCGCGTCTGCCAACTCGCGCACGGTCACGTTTTCCATGCCCTTTTCTTCGGCCAGCGCGGCCGCCGCGTCAACGATCGCGTCGCGGCTCAGCCCTTTCCTTGCCATACGGCATCCCTCCAAACTAACAAGATTAGTTTTCTATTTTCAGCATAAACGAACACTGTTAGTTTGTCAAGCGGGATACCTGCAAAGAAACGGGGAATTTGACGCAGAAGGATTGACATATATCGGTCATCTATATATAATACATATATCGAACACCGATATAAGGAGGGATAGAACATGGCAATCGACAAAAGCCTGCTGGCGGGCAGCACGGCGCTGCTGGTGCTGCGCCTGCTGGAGGAGGACGACCTGTACGGCTACCAGATGATCGAACGGCTGCGCGAGCGATCGGATGACACCTTTTCGCTCAAGGCGGGCACGCTCTATCCGCTGCTGCACACGCTGGAAACGCAGGGGCTGGTGCAGAGTTACGAGCGCGCGGCAGACGGTGCGCGCATGCGCAAGTATTACCACCTGACCGAGGAGGGGCGCACGAGGCTCGCGGAAAAGACCGAAGAATGGCGGCAGTTTTCCGGCGCGGTTGAGCGCGTGCTGAAGGGGGGAGAAAGCCATGCTTTTGCCTGAACCCGTGCGGCGGTATTTGCTGGGGCTGCTCGAGCGCGACGCGGCCGAGCGGGCGATGGACGATGCCGAGCTGCAAGCGCTGGCCGCTGCCGCCGAAGGGCGCAGCGTGAGACCGCTGCCCGAACTGCTGCGCGGATGGGTCAATCACGCGACCAGCCAGATGCGCTGGAAACGGGCGCGACCGGTCGCGGCAAAGGAGCTGGCCGACCACCTTGCCGACCAGTACGAAGCCTTTCTCGATGAGGGCATGGACGAGGAGGCCGCCGCACAGGCGACCGCCCGCGAGATGGGCGATGCGGTCGAGACCGGCACACGGCTCGACCGCGCGTGGCGGCCGCGTCCGGACTGGGTGATGCTGGGCATCGTGCTGGTGGTCGCGGCAATGGGGCTTACGCTGCAATATCTGCTGCGGCCGCACAATGATTTGGAATGGTACCTATTTTTCGGAAAATATGTGGCGGGCGCTGTGTGCCTGCTGGCAGCATATTTTGTGGATTATACCATCCTCGGGCGGCACTGCTGGCTGCTGTACGGCCTGTGGGTCGTTGGCGGGCTGTTATTGATTGGCCCCCTGAACTATCGGGTGAATGGCAAGCTGGTCTATCTGGCGCAGTGGGTATGGTTCTTCCCAGTGCTGTTCGCGGGCATCCTGTTCCGGCAGCGCGGCAATGGGACGCGGGGCATCGGCATCTGCCTGCTGTCGCTGCCCGTCATGTGGTTTCTGGCGATACACGCGCCCTCGATGGCAGCGATCGCCGTGCTGACGGTGGTCAGCTGCGGCATGCTGTTTATGGCGGTCTGGCGCGGCGTGTTCGGACGGCGCAGCATGGGCAAGCTGGCTCTTGCGGCGTCGCCGGTGCTGGCGATGGCGCTGTACTGCCTGTTCCTGTATTGCACCGATCACCATATCCGCGAAAAACTGGCGGTTGTGCTGTTTCCGCAGCGCGATGCATCGGCAGAAGGCTGGCTGGGTGCGATTATTCAGTATGTCATGTTCGGCATCTGGTATCCGAACTGTGAAAAGGGCGGCTATGAGACATTCATACGGTATGAAGGCGCTACCGATCTGCTCTTTGTTTCCGCGAAGTATTGCTGGGGCTGGGTGGTGGTGCTGCTGATTCTGGCGGCGGCGGTATTGCTGCTCGTCTGGGGCTTCCGCATTGCACGGCGGCAGACCGGTCTGCTCGCCCGCAGCGTATGCATGGGTGTGATGGTGACGTTCGCGCTGCAAACCCTCATGTATGTGCTGCAAAACTGTGGCATTATCCTAATTGCGAGTTACGGGCTGCCGCTGTTGTCTTACGGCGGCACCTATCTGTGCCAGACCATGCTGCTGCTTGGGCTTTTGCTGTCTGCGCAGCGGTCGGGGCAGCTCGAAAGCGGCCTTGCACCGCTGCTCGCGCGCCCTGTTCTGCGGCGCTGAGCTGTGCTATACTGAAAGGCAGTCCCTTTGGGGGCTGTCTTTTGCTTTGCAAAAAAATTCCCTCCCACTGTCAGCAAACATGCTACTCATTCGTATTGTAGGTGAAGCGACGTTGCTGACACGGCCGGACGGCCGCCAAAGGAGTTGATGAAACCATGATACAACTGGACAGGGCTGAGGCCGAACGGTTGGTGAACACCTATTCCGACCTGATCCTCCGGCTTTCCTATACCTATTTGAAAAGCACGCAGGATGCGGAGGATATTTGTCAGACCGTGTTCCTGAAATTGCTGACAAGCGGGCAAGTCTTCGACAGCCCGGCGCACGAAAAAGCGTGGATCGTCCGCGCGACGGCGAACGCCTGCAAGGATGTGCTGCGCAGCAGCTTCCGGCGGCGCACGGTGGGGCTGGAGGTGGTCGCGGAAACACCTGCGCCCGCCGCACCCACGGGCGACGTGCTCGAAGCGGTGATGGCGTTGCCGGAGAACTACCGCGACGCGGTCTATCTCTATTACTATGAAGGTTACTCCGTCCGCGAGATCGCCGGCCTGCTTGGCCGGAGCGAATCCGCGGTAAACGCGCACCTGAGCCGGGGACGGCAAAAGCTGCGCATGACTTTGGGAGGGAATGAATATGAACAGAGCGTATAATGATAACAGAGAGTATACTGACGCGCTGGACGGCCTGCGCTTTTCGGATGAGGCCAAGGCGCGCATGGTGGATAACCTGCTGGGCGCGGCGGCGCAGCAGCAGCCTGAGCAGCGTAAGACCCGCAAGCGCGCGTTCCGTCTGCCGCGCATCGCAGCGGTCGGCGTGGCGGCTGCGCTGGTGGTCGGCATTGGTGCAGGCGCAACCGGCGTGTTCAAGACCGCGGGTGAGGCGTTCTCGGGCGTGTTCGGCCCAACGGCCGATACCGAGATCATCGACCAGATCGGCCGTCCGGTCGGCGCGAGTGACACGTCAAACGGTGTAACCATCACGGCGGACGCGATCATCGGCGACAAGTACCACTACGCGGTTACCTATTCGATCGTCAAGGACGACGGCACGCCGTTCGATATCGACCTGAGCAAAACCGTGGGCGACGGCCTGCTGCCGCTGACCTTTGCCGAGGAGGATACCACGCTGAGCGGGTACTTCGGCGGCACGCACGGCGGCTCGTATTTCTACGACGCCGACCCAAGCGACCCGGCCATCCAGTATGTTGAAACCCGCGAGGTGAGCGACGGCGACGTGCAGGGGCGCGCGATCAAGGCGAAGTTCAGCGACCTGTGTGTATTTGATGAGGATATGAACCGCACGGTGGTAGCCGAGGGCGACTGGTCGTTCAAGTTCAATCTGGATTTCGAGGACACCTCGGTTCAGCTGCCCGCAGGTCAGGTCATTGACCTGAACGGCATGAAGGCGACCATCAACGAGATCACACTGTCTCCGCTGGCACTGCGCGTGGATTACACGGTCGACAGCGAGGTGCAGTGGGACGAGAACGCGCAGTCCGGCAAGCAGTCAGACCATGACCGCGCGCAGATGGAGAAGTATTTTGACGATCTGCAGATCGTGGTCAACAAGGCGGATGGCACCAGTATAGATATGTCCTATGCGGGCGGCAGCATTAAGCCTGAGGGTGGCAAAACCGTCTGCCAGAAGGGCGACATGTTCAGCGAAATTATTCCGCTGGAGGATGTGGCTTCCCTTACCATCGGCGGCGTGGAAATCCCGGTACAGCAGTAACAGAAAATGTCAGACGGCGGCAGTCCGGAGAGGGACTGCCGCCGCTTGTTATTTCTGAACAGAGTGTCCGGTAACTCACAAATGCACAGGGATTCGATTTACAAAGTCTGTCTGCGGTGCTACAATAAACGCAGGAGGGATTCGAAACTATCGCTTTCGGAGGGAATAGGGAATGGATATTTATAACGAGTACCCGCTGCTCCGCACGGACAGCTATGCGAAGATTTTTCTGTATAATACCCATGAAACGGTGGCCTGCGTTCCGCGGCACACCATCCGGATGCGCGACCCGGTGCGCCCGCACAGATTGCAGGAGGCAGTCGAGCAGGCGCTGCTGCGCTTCCCGCATATGATCCTTGGTATCGAGCCGACAGATACCAGCTTCCGTTACCGTCCGAATGTGCTGCCGCCGGTCGTGCTGCCGTTTGACGGGGTGGAAAAACGCTATACGATCGGCTCGCCCGACACGAATGGTTACCTTTTCCTCGTCGGCTACGAGGGCAATACGATCACGATGGAATATCAGCACTCGATTTCGGATGGGCGCGGCTTTGAAGAGTTCATCCGTTGCGTGCTCTTCCAATACCTGACGCTGTGCGGTTATCCGGTCGAGAACGACGGCTCGGTGCGTTCGCTGGATACGCGCTGGTCGCCCGCGGAGAGTGAGGACGGCTATAAGCAGCTGGCCGATCAGGAGTTCTCGCCCAAGGGCATCTGGAAAAAGCCGGAGGCGTCGCATGCGTGGGACCTGACCAATCTGGGGGATGCGCCCGAGGTCGTCACCGAGATTACCTTCCCGTTTGCGCAGCTGCATGGATACAGCAAGGCGATCGGCGTCAGCCCGCTGTCCATTGTCGCGCCGCTGCTGATGCGCGCGTTCGACCAGAAGTTCGGTGAGCCGGACAAACCGGTCATTTCGCAGATTCCAGTCGACCTGCGGCCGCTGCTGCCGACCGAGACGACGCGCTACTTTATCTGCTTTATCGACCTGCCGTATCTGCCCGAGTACCGCGAGCTGCCGCTGCCGGTCGTATTCCGCAAAACCAAGGAGTTCCTGAATACCCAGATGGAGCGCGAGCAGCTGCTTTACCGTGCCAAGGCTGCGTCAGATAGGTGCAGTGAGCTGCACGAGGCCAACATGCCGTTGGCCGAAAAGATGCAGATGGGGCAGAAGATTTGCCGCGACTTCGTGCTGGAGGACAGCTTCCTGATCACCAATGTCGGCCGCTTCAAGATGCCGCCCAGCTGCATGCCGTATGTGCTCGATTACGGCGCGGTGCTGCCCTGCGCAGCGCAGCCGTTTGCGATGCTGGTTTCGTCCTTCGGAGACCGCATGAAGCTGTCAGTCGCGCAGCGCGACCATGATATGCAGGTGGTCGAATCGCTCGTTGCCGGTCTGCGCGAGATCGGCGTGGAGGCCAAAACCGAGACGTATCCGTTCCGTGTGACGAAGTACAATGGCCTCGAGTGTGCGCAAAGATAAACGAAAACCCCCTGTGCGTCCGCAGCAAAATGGCTGCGGACGCATTTTTACGCAAAGATTAGCTGCTGCTAACTAAAAATCTTTCCTTTTTGCGGAAAACGTGGTATACTATTCACATCTGCAAGCAATTCATGGAATGAGGCGAAACAAATGACCAAGATTGATATTATTTCGGGCTTTTTGGGCGCGGGCAAGACGACGCTGATCAAGCGCCTGCTGGCAGACGCGCTGAATGGCGAAAAGGTCGTGCTGATCGAAAACGAGTTTGGTGAGATCGGCATTGACGGCGGCTTCCTGAAGGATGCCGGCATCGTGGTAAACGAGATGAATGCGGGTTGCATTTGCTGCTCGCTGGTGGGTGATTTTGGCAAGGCGCTGCATGAGGTGGTCGACCAGTACCACCCCGATCGCATCCTGATCGAGCCGTCCGGCGTTGGTAAGCTGTCCGACGTGATCGCGGCGGTACAGAACGCACATCTGGACGTGCAGCTTAACTCGTTTGTTACGGTCGTCGATGCACTCAAAGCCAAGATGTACCTGAAAAACTTCGGTGAGTTCTTTGAAAATCAGGTCGCGCACGCGGGCGCGATCCTGCTGTCGCGCACAGCGGAGTGCCCCGCCAACCGTTTGGACGAGGTTCTTACGCTGCTGCGCGGGCTGAACGCGCACGCCCGCATCGTCACGACCCCGTGGAAGGAGCTGACCGGTGCGCAGCTGCTCGAAACCATGGAGGGCAGCCGCGATCTGGTGCAGGAGGTGCTCGACGAGATTGCGCACGAGCCGCATCATGAGCATCATCACCATCATCACGAGCATGAACATGATCACGAACATGACCATGAGCACCATCACGAGCATGAGCATGACCATGAGCACCACCACGACCACGGTCCGGATTGCACCTGCGGCTGCCATGACCACGATCACGAACATCATCATCACGATCACTGCGGCTGTGGCCATGACCATGACCACGATGCGGACGAGGTGTTCACCTCTTGGGGTGTGGAGACCCCGCATAAGTACACCGAGGACGAGCTGGGCCGCGCGCTTACCGCGCTGGGCGATCCGTCGCTCGGCATGGTGCTGCGTGCCAAAGGCATCGTACCCGCCGCAGACGGCGGCAGCTGGCTGCACTTTGACTATGTACCCGGTGTACCTGAAATTCGCCGTGGTGCGGCCGACTATACCGGCCGTCTGTGCGTGATCGGCTCCGAACTGGACGAAGAGCGCATCGCCGCCCTGTTCGGTATTGGCTGAGGGGGCGAGCGAGATGCCTAACAGAGATCCGATCCCGGTATATGTGTTCACCGGCTTCCTTGAGAGCGGCAAAACGCAGTTTATCAAGGAGATCCTTGCCGACCCGAATTTCACCGAGAATGAGCGCACCGCGCTTTTGATGTGCGAAGAGGGTATTGAGGAGTACGATGAGCGCGAACTGCTGCATTGGGGTACGGCACTCGTGCCGATTGAGTCGGTGTCCGACCTGACGCCCAACCGGCTCAAGCGCATTGAGCAAAAGTATGATCCTGACCGCATCCTGATCGAGTACAACGGCATGTGGAAGCTGGACGATCTGATGGCCGCGATGCCCGCGCGCTGGGAGCTGTACCAGATCGTTACGACGGTCAACGCGGCGACGTTCGAGCTGTACTCCAACAACATGGGGCCGATGATGTTCGAGCATATCACGACGGCCGACCTCGTGGTGTTTAACCGCTGCACGGATGCGCTCAAGGACATGCTGTACAAAAAGAATATCCGCGCGATGAACCCGCGCGCGACCATCTATCTGGACGATGTGGACGGCAATTCGGAGGATTATGCGCGCAGCATGCCGCTGCCGTTTGATGTGGACGCGGATATCATTGATATCGCACCCGCGGACTACGGCCTGTGGTATGTCGATGCGATGGGCGACCCGGGCAAGTACGACGGCAAAACCGTGCGCTTCCTTGCGCAGGTTTACGTCGGCAAGAACGTGCCGGACGGCTCGTTTGTCCCCGGCCGCTTCGGCATGGTCTGCTGCGCGGAGGACATCAGCTTTCTCGGCTTCCTGTGCCGCTGGGACGGCGCAAAGGAGCTCAAACAGCGTGATTGGGTGCGCGTGACCGCGTCGATTACAGTTGAAACGCTGCCGCAGTACCGCGGCGAAGGTCCGGTGCTGCACGCGAGCGAGGTCATTCCGGCGGAAAAGCCGGAGGAAGAGCTCGTATATTTCAACTAAAGCGGCATAGAAAAATCCCCTCAGGCGATGCCTGAGGGGATTTTATTATGCGTTTTTTCGCTTATGTAAGGGATGGATTACTCCTCAACCTTTACGTAAACGCCGCCGTTGCGGCAGGACTCGGTAGCAGCCTTAGCCATCAGAACCGGACGCAGGCCGTCAACAGCGCCAACCGGAACCGGCTTGTCGTTGTTGATCGCATCAACAAATGCGATAACCTGCTCGATGAACGCCTGATTGTAGCGCTCGAGGAAGAACCACAGCGGCTTCTCGGAGCGAGCGCCGTCCTTGGTCATAACGGTCGTGGTGTTCAGCAGGTCGTTGGCATCGGAAGCCATGCCCTTGGAGCCGAACGCCTCAACGCGCTGGTCATAGCCGTAAACAGCCTGACGGGAGTTGTTGATAACAGCGATGCAGCCGTTCGCCATCTTCATGGTGACAACAGCGGTGTCAACATCCGGGATACCGGACTCTTCCTGCAGGTTCGGGTTAACCAGGCAGGAGCCGACAGCAGAGATCTCGACAGCCTCGGAACCGGTTACGTAGCGAACCATATCGAAGTCGTGGATCATCATGTCGTAGAAGATACCGCCGGAAACAGCAACATAGGATGCCGGGGGCGGCTCCGGGTCACGGGAGGAAACGATAACGATGTGCGGATCGCCGATCGTGCCGTCCTTAACAGCGTCAGCGACAGCCTTGTGGTTGTGGTCAAAGCGGCGGTTGAAGCCTACCTGGAACTTAACGCCCTTCTCTTCAACCAGCGCGAGCAGCGCCTTGATCTTGTCGATATCATAATCGATCGGCTTCTCGCAGAAGACGTGCTTGCCAGCCTTAACAGCTGCCATGGATACGTCGCAGTGCGTGTCGGTGGACGAGCAAACGAAGACAACGTCTACTTCCGGGTTGTTGATAACGTCCATGAAGTCGGTGGAAACGTTGGTGATCTTGCGCTCCGCCAGCCACTCACGCGCGCCGGACTTATCCAGCATCGGATCAGCTGCCGCAACGACCTGTACGCCCGGTACGGAGTTGATCAGGTTGTTGATATGCAGCTTGCCAATACGGCCGCAGCCTACTACGCCGATTTTCAAAATGCCCATTTCAAAATCTCTCCTTTTTTATAAGGTGATTTTATTATAGACCACTCGTTCGGCGGCTTCAAGAGCGCAATGGGAATTTCGGCGCACCGCCCAATTTTGAAAACCGTAATTGGTGGAAAATGGCGGCGGAAACACGGAGAATGACGTGCAAAATGAGTGTGCATTGTGCGTAAAACAAAAAAGCACAGGAAAACGGCTGGAAGGGTTAGGAAGGGGTAAAAAACACGGAATCGCTTGTACAGGCTGGTATAGTGTGTTAGAATGTCTGTATATTACAATTTGTCCGCCGCAGGAGGACGGATAAAGGAGAATCGGCTGATGAAGGTAACTGCACAGTGGATTGCGGAGCAATGTGGCGTTTCGCGTGGCACGGTCGATCGCGTGGTCAATGGACGGCCGAACGTCGCGCCGGAAGTGCGCGAGCGCGTGCAGAAGATGATCAACGAATACGGCTATAAAACGCCTGCCCAGCGGCAGGCGGCGCGCGCCGGGCGCGGGGCTTACCGCATCGGCGTGATCCTGCCCAGCTGGGATGCGTTTTTCATCCGCCGTATGCGTGAGGGCATCCGCGTGGCGGTACATAACCGCGGCTTGAGCGATATCAATGTACTGGTGGAGGAGCTGAAAAACCGTTCGCACCGCTCGTATTTTGAGGCGATCGGGCGGCTGGAGGAGCGCGGCATCGACGGGCTGATCCTGACCGCGCCGGATACGCTCGCCATGAGCGAGGAGATCGACCGGCTGGTTTCGGCGGGTATCCCGGTCATCACCTGCGATTCGGATGTACGGCAAAGCCGCCGGCTGTACCATATCGGACAGGATATGGTCAAATCCGGCCGGGTGGCGGCGGGTCTGCTCGCGCCCTATATCGCGGGCGCGGAGGTGCTGGTCGTGACCGGCAACCGCGAGTTTACCGCGCACGGCCTGCGCGTGCGCGGCTTTCTCGACCACATCCATGAGATTTTTGGCGGCACGGTCAACGCGCAGGTCATCGAAAGTGTCGAGCAGTATGAGCTGACCTACGACGGCGTGCTGCAGCAGGTGCGTAATAACCCGCGCCTGCGCGGCATTTATATGGCCAACGAATCCGTGCGCGGCTGCATGGATGCGCTCGAGCGCGCCAAGCCCGCGCGTAAGGTGCATGTTGTCTGCCATGACCTGACGCCGCACGCGCGGCAATACCTCGAGGAGGGACGGCTGGACTTTATCATTGATCAGGATTTTTCCGCACAGACCACGCGTGCGATCGAGGTGTTGGCGCATACATTACGCACGGGGGAGCTGCCCCGACAGGGTATCGAATATATCCACACGAGCATTATTACGCGCGAACTGTTATAAAGTGCTTTGTGTAGTTTTTGTGAACGCCATTGACAGGGCGGGGGCACAAGCCTAAGATGTTAGTGTGCTAATAGTAAGGAAGCTAACAACTGGAACCGATGGATTGACGGGACGGCTGTTGGGAGGAGACGATACAACCATGAAACGATATCAAAGCCGCGCGCTGCTGGCTGGCGCGCTGTGCCTGACATTGACCGCGCAGGCCGGCGCACTCAGTGTATCCGGCGTGGCCGGGCTTGGCGCGTCTGCCGCAATCGACGTGACGTTGGATACGCTGGAGCGAGAGGGTATTAACGCCGCACCGCCCGTGCAGGACGCGCAGAATATCGGCTTTATCGGGCTGGAAAAGACCGTGCGTGCGAATAATCTGACGATCCAGAGCTTTCATAAAACGCTTGCAGGCATTGCAAATACGGATCTGGATGCGCAGTTTTTCATGCAGGAGCTGCAATATCAGGCGCAGCTCAACCAGTATAAGACCGAATATGACGCATATGACAGATATGTGCAGGCACTGCAGGCATTGGGGTCGAGTGACGGAGCGGTAGAGGCGCAGCTTCAGCTGGCAATGACATTGCGCACGCTGGCGCAAAAGGGCATGGAATCCATGCAAATGACGATTGACGGGCTGGATGATGCACAGGAAGCTGCCCAGGATCAGCTGGACGAAACCTACGCCGAAACCAAGGCGCAGTTGGATAACACGGCCAACCAGATTGTTGTCGGCGCGCAGACCGCTTATCTCGGCATTATTTCGACACGCGAAGGCATCGAAACACTCGACCGCAACCTTGCCGCGCTTGATAGGCAGATCGCTGCGGTCGAAAAGCAGGTTGCGCTGGGCATGGCTGCTCCGCTGACGCTGGAAAACCTGCAGCAGTCGCGGCGCAGCGTCGCGGCACAGCGCGAAACACTCGAGCTGGTGCAGCAGACAGCGGAAAACCAGCTTTCGCTGCTTTGCGGCAATACGGCGGGCACCACCGTCAAGCCGACCGTCGCGCCGACGGTGACCTCGAAGCAGTTGTCGGATATGAACTATACGACCGATCTGGCGCAGGCAATGGAAAATAGCTATTCGATCTGGTCGGCGCAGAATGCGGTGCGTAAGGCGTCCAACGATTATGAGGACGACGTTACGTCCACAGTCGACGCGTATGAAGCGGCAAAGCTTACGCTGGAAAACACCGAGGAAAGCGTGACCAACTCGTTCCGCCAGATGTATCTGGATGTGCAGGATAAAAAGCGCCTGCTGGATGAGGCGCAGGCTGCATATGATATGGAGGAAAAGAACTTTGCGGTCGATCAGCTGCAATACGATCGCGGCATGATATCACAGATGGATTATCTGACCGCGCAGGATGATCTTGCAGCCAAGCAGGATGCGGTCACCACGGCCGAACACGACCTGTTCACCGCATATAATACTTACGACTGGGCGCGCCGCGGGTATATGAGCGGCGTGTAAGCAGCAAGCGGCGGCAAGGTTTTTTGGTTCTGGCAAAGGAGTATCTTCGGATGGTTTACAAACGGATGTTAGCCGCCTGCATGGCGGCGGCGCTGCTGTTGGGCGCGGGCTGCGGCCAGCAGGAAGTGCAGGAGGAAGCGCCGACCGGCACCGCGGTTGAGGTGATGTCGGTCACGCCCGGCCCGATGGAGGCGGAATACGCTGTTACGGGCAAGGTGACGGCGGTCAATGAGGTGCAGGTGTTCCCGCTGCTGGCCGGACAGGTGCTGACGCTGTCGGTCTCGGAAGGCGACAAGGTCGCTGCGGGGCAGGTGCTTTTTACAGTGGACACCTCGACCGTCACCTCGACGCTGGGCGCGCTGCAGCAGTCCTATAACTCGACCAAGGCTGCGACCGACGGCACGATTGCCTCGGCGCAGATCGGGGTCGAGCAGGCGCAGCTTGCGCTGGACAACACCAAGGCGCTGTTTGCGATCGGCGCGGCGGCCGAGCAGGATGTGACGCGCGCCGAGCAGGCGCTCGAGCAGGCCAAGATGGGTCTGCAGCAGGCGCAGGCGCAGCAGTCGGCGTCGCTGGCGCAGATACAGGCGTCTATGGACCAGATCACGACGCAGGCCGCGCTCGGTACGGTCAAGGCACCCTGCGCGGGTACGGTGACCGCGGTCAACGTTGTGCGCGGCGGCATGGCTTCGTCCGCGCAGCCGGGCGTGGTGATCGCAGAGAATGGCCAAATCGAAGTTATGGCGTCGGTAGCCGAGGATGTGTATGCCAACCTCAACGAGGGGGAGAAGGCCGGGGTGATGATCTCGGTCTGGTCGGATGAGCAGATGGACGGCAAGATCGGTGCGCTGCCCGCGGCGGCCAACGCGCAGACCAGCCTGTATGATATTCCGGTCACGCTGCCGTCGGATGCGACGCCCGCGATCGGCTCGTTTGCGACCGTGACGTTTTACACCGCGCGGCGTGATGCGGCGCTATCCGTGCCGACCGAGGCAATTTTGACCGGCTCGGGCGATGAGCGCTATGTGTTTGTCATTGACGAGGCGAGCGGCAATACGGTTGTGCGCACGCCGGTCAAAACCGGCCTAGTCAGCAAATCGGACACCGAAATCGTCTCCGGCCTTGCGGAGGGCGACCGCGTGGTCGTCAAGGGGCAGTCCTATCTGACCGATGGCTCGCTTGTGCGCATCGTTGGCGGTGAAAATACGGATGAAACCGCCGAAACCGCGGACGGAATCGCTGAAACCGCCGAAGCCGCGGACGGGGAGGGCTGACCCGGATGAAACTGGCGGAAAATTGTATCAAGCACAACGTGATGACCATATTGGCTTACATATTGGTTGTCGTGTTCGGCTTTTATTTCTTTCAGTCGCTGCCGCTGGCGCTCATGCCGGATATGGAACTGCCGGTCGCGATCGTGTATGCGACCTACTCAGGTGCCGGTCCGGAGGATATTGAGCAGCAGGTGACCCGACCGCTCGAGTCCGCCTGCGCCGGCCTTGCGGGTCTGGAAACGCTTTCCTCGACCTCGGCGGAAAACCTGTCCATGGTTGTTGTGCAATTCGCGTTCGGCACCGATCTGGACGAGGCCATGACCGATATGCGCGACAAGGTCGACCAAGCCAAGGCCATGCTGCCTGAGGATGCGTCCGACCCGACTGTTATGTCGATCGACATCGACTCGATGCCGGTCATTATGGTCGCGCTGCGCGGCGCGGATCTGGCCAGCCTGCAATCGATGGCGGACGATGAGATCGCGCCTGCGCTCGAACGGCTGGACGGCGTGGCCTCGGTCGATATCATGGGCGGTTACGACAACGAAGTCGCGGTTAAGACAGACGCAGCCCGTCTCAAAGGCTATAACCTGACTGTCACCTCGGTTGCGCAGCAGCTGGGCGCGGACAATATGGCCGTGCCGGGCGGTGAGATCGACAGCGGCTCACAGACACTGTCCGTGCGCACGGACGGCGAGTATCAGTCGGTCGACGACGTTAAGAACGCGCTGATTTCGCTGCCCGCGGGCGGCACGGTGCGCCTGAGCCAGATCGCGGACGTATCTATGCAGCCCAAGGACCGCGACGCGTTGACCAAGGTAAACGGCGAGGAATGTCTGCTTCTGTCAGTCAATAAGCAGTCCGGCTCGAATACGGTCGATATCGCTGAGCGCGCCAAGGCGCAGCTCGATACGCTGACCGAAAATAATGGCGCGCTGCAGTGGGATCTGGTCATGGACCAGTCGGATTACATCAACATGACGGTCGACAACGCCATGAGCAATATCTGGATGGGCGTGCTGTTTGCGGCGATCGTGCTGATCGTGTTCCTGCGCGATATCGGTGCGACGCTGTCGATCGCGATTGCGATGCCGTGCTGCATCCTGTTCACCTTCCTGCTGATGTATGCGCTGGATATTACGCTCAATATCATGTCGCTCGGCGGTATTGCACTGGGCGTCGGTATGATCGTGGATAACTCGATCGTCGTGCTGGAGAATATTTTCCACTACCGGTCGGATGGTTATGAACGCTGGGAGTCCTGCGTTATGGGCACCAAGGAGGTTGTGCTTTCGGTTACGGCCTCGACGCTGACGACCATCGCGGTATTTCTGCCGATCGGTCTGTCCGGCGGCCTTGCGGGCATGATGTTCAAGGAGTTCTGCATCACGATTGTGGCCCTTTTGACTTCGTCGCTCATCATTTCGCTCACCCTTGTGCCGCTGCTGTGCTATATGCTGCTCGACCGCGGCGGGGTGCACAGTCTGGTAACTAGGCCGGGTTTGCGAGAAATGGTGGTTGCGGATAAACCGGCCGCGCGTATCTATAAAAAAGCGTTGGGCACGATGCTCTCGCACCGCTGGATGGGCGTGGGCATCACGGTTATCATCTGCGCGGTATCGGTCGTCAGCATCGTGCTGGCAGGCTCCGAACTGATCCCCGAGATGGATCAGGGGCAGATCGACGTGACGGTCGGCATGCCCAGCGGCTCGACAATGGAGGAAACCGCTGCGATCGAGGACCGCATCGTCGGGATCGTCGAGCAGACCGTGCCGGAGACAGATCTGATCTATTACAGCACGGGCAGCGCGACCTCGATCATGTCGAGCGCCTCGGGCGCGAGCGTGACGATCATGCTAAAGCCGCTTGACGAGCGCGACCGCTCGGCATCGGAGATCGCAAACCAGCTGCGCCGCGACCTTGCGGATATCGCGGGCTGTGAGCTGACCGTGTCGGATGCAGGCATGATGGTCATGGATACCGGTTCGGAGATCAGCGTGCAGCTGTCCGGTAAGGATTATGACCTGCTCGCTGAGACCGCTGAGGATCTGGCGCGTGAGATCGAAAAACTGCCTGACGCGGTCAATGTCGAGTCGTCCGCGGGCGATCAGGTGCCGCGCGTTGCGATTAAGGTCAACCGCGAAAACGCGTCCCGCTTTGGCCTGACGGCTGCGAGCATCGGCTCGCTCGTGCGCGGGGAGATGACCGGTTCGGTCGCGACGACGCTGCGCATGAATGGCGAGGAATATGACGTGACGATCTCGGGCGACGAGACGCGCACGCAGGATATCGATGCGCTCAAATCGCTGCAGCTGCCTGTGGCGACCGGCGGCACGGTGCCGCTGTCGCTCGTGGCGGATGTGTATACCGAGCTGTCGCCGCAGTCGATCTCGCGTATCAACCAGTATCAGACGGTCACGATCTCGGGCGAGACCGAGTCGGGCGACAGTGTGGATATCATGCAGCGCGTAAATGAGCTGCTGAAAAATTATGAAATGCCTGAGGGCGTCGAGGTCAGCGAGGGCGACACCTCGGCTTCCAGCATCGACGAGACGACCCAGTCGCTGATGACTGCGCTGCTGGTCGCGATTTTGCTGGTATACTTCATTCTGGCAAGCCAGTTTAACTCGTTTATGCTGCCGGTCGCGATCATGCTGATCCTGCCGATCGGTCTGCTCGGTTCGCTCTGCCTGCTCTGGCCGACGGGCAACAAGGTGTCCATGGTGGCGCTGCTAGCCGTTATCATTCTGGCAGGTACGGTCGTCAACTCGTCGATCGTTCTGATCGACTATATCCTGCAGCGCCGTGAGCGCGGCGAGGATAAGCGCACCGCAATTCTCAACGCCTGCCCGCGCCGTGTGCGCCCGGTACTGATGACCGCGCTGACAACCATCCTCGGTCTGGTGCCAATGGTGTTCTCGCGCGGCGAGGGCGCGGAGCTGATGCGCCCGATGGGCGTGGTTATGATGACCGGCATGGTCATCTCGACGGTTGCAACGCTGTTTATCACCCCTGTTTATTATTCGCTGACCGACAGCTTTGCAGAATGGGTCAAACGGGTGTTGCATCGCCCGAAAAAAGGGCGCGGCAAGGGAAAAACAGCGGAAACAGGGACAGATTGACAGATTTTTGGGCTAAGTGACCGTTGCATTTTCGCATAGGATACGGTATGATGTAAGCGGCGCCGCGGGCAGCGGCGCCGTCTGAATACCTAGGGAGAAGAAGAAAGGGAGGCAGGCGGAATGAAACGAACGATCGCTGCGGCGGTGCTCGGCACCCTGCTTCTGTCCGGCTGTGCGAAGCAGACTGATGTGCTCGAACCGACGGCCGAGGAGACGGCCAAGGTCAATCCGCAGTCGGAAGCGTTGGCGCAGGCCGAGCAGGCCGGTCTGCTGCAGAGCAGCGTGGACAAGGGCCTGAGCGAGCAAGAGGCACGCGATCAGGTCGCAGATGTGCTGGATGCGGAGGATTATGCTGTCGAGCAGACCGAGGAGACGCTGACGGTCGGCGCGGATGAAGACGCGCGCGACTATTTCGTGTTTGAGGTCATCGCCCGCGCGGAAAACCGCACGGTAGGCAAGGTCGCGGTCGATTGCGAGACCGGCGAGAAATATCACTATCTGGGCGATGGCGTGCTCGAGGATTACAGCACCTTCCCGCTGTATGACGAGGCAGCCGAGCGCAGCGAGGGCTGGCCGGGAGAATATGTCAGTCCGGCGGGTGTGACGCTGACAGTCGTGCAGCAGGAAAGCGAGACCAGCTTTGCGTACAGCTTTTCCGACGGTACCGAAGGCACGGCGGAGGTTACCGGCGATACGGCCAAGTCGGCCGACGGGGAGCTGAATTTCTTGCTGGCGGGGCAGATCGTGACGGTTGCGGGCGGCGGCCTGACCGGTAACTACACGATCGTGCTTGCCGAAACGGATACGGAGACCGCGCCGGAGGAAGAATCCACGATACAGACGGCGGATCTGATGCCGGATACCACTGAATAAAACCAAACAGACGCGAAAAGCCGCGGGGCAGCTGCCCCGCGGCTTTTTCTATGCGTTTTTACTCGACCTCGTCCTCGCCCAGCAGCTCAAGCACATCGACTGCTGTGCCCGCGCGTGTTGCTTCGACATGCAGGTGCGGGCCCAGTGCGGCTTCCGCGTCGATGGTCTCAGCAACTGTGCCCAGTGCTTCGCCTGCTGAAACGGCCTGCCCGGCCACGACGCGCACATCGGTCAGGCCGCGGTAGGTCGAAGTCAGGTCGGCGTCATGCGTGACGGTCACACAGGTGCCGTACAGACCGTCCTCGACAACCTCCTGCACCGTGCCGTCAGTCAGCGACATCACGGTTTCGCCCGCCTCGGCGGCGAAGTCCGTGCCGTTGTGCACGCGCCAGTCACCCATGGTCGGCTGGAACAGCAGCTCATCGCCCGAAAACGGCGTGATCACGGCGCCCGAAACCGGACGCACATAGACCGGCGCGTTCACGGTCTCGGTCGGCGTCGGCTCGGCCGGGGCTGCTGTGTCGTCAGACTCCTCTGCCTCGTTCTGCTCGGCCTCTTCCGGCTCGGTCTCCGTCTCGGCTTCCTCTTCGTCGGCCGCTGCGTCGTCCTCGCTCAGCACCGGTGTGTCGACGCTCAGGTCGGGCGTCTCAGCGGGCGTGACGATCGGCAGGCTGGCCTGCGTCTCGTCGGCGGGGTCTGCTGTTGCGTCCGACCAGAGCACCCATGCGGACGCTGCGATGATCAGCGCACACACGGTCAGGATGGTGTAAAAGCCGCGCGTCGACAGGATGGCGGTATGTTTGGAATGATATTGTTTCATAACCCTTTACCTCCGTTTTCTCCAGTATGGCCGCGGAGGAAGGGCTTTATACATCGGTCAGCACCGTGCCGGGATAATAATGCGAAAGAATTTCGACATAGTCCGCGCCTTGCTCGGCCATGTACTTCGCGCCGTACTGCGACAGGCCGACGCCGTGGCCGTAGCCGATGGTATGGAAGGTGATGCTGTCATCCGTGGTGGTCAGTGTAAAATTGGTCGATTGCAGGCCAAATGCTTCGCGCACGGCTGTGCCGTCCACGGTCACGCCGCCGAGTTTTACCGTAATCACGCCGCCCGCGTCCGACCGGACGGAGGCTGCAAACCAGCTGTCCGGTGCGCCGGACAGGTCGGCGGACGGGAACGCTTCCGCTGCGATCTGACGGAAGTCGTCGGCCGACAGCGTGACCGCGTCCTCGTAGCCGTCATAAGCGGTGCCGCCTGGGCTGACCACGCTTTGCAGATAGGGGACATCCTCGCCCCAGACGTCGCGCGCGGATTCGGTGCGCGGGCCGCTGACACAGTGGAACACGGCGACGATCGGCGCATTGTCATAGGTCAGAATCTCGCCCGCGGTATCGTCCACAGCCTGCTCAACGCGAGACAGGTCGGTACCTGCAGCGGTCTGTACGGCAATATCGCGATAGGCGGCACAGTGGTGATAATCGTCGCACAGGTCGGCATCCGGATGCGCGTCCGGTCGTCCGCCTGACATTTTGTAAACCGCATAGGTGCGCGCCGCTACCGCCTGCGCACGGATCGCTTCGAGCGGAAAGTCGTTTGCGATCTCTGCCGACACTACGCCTGCCACATAGGTTTCGAGCGGCAGCTCGGTCGGCTCGCCGTCGATCGATACCGTAACCGTGTCGTACCCATCCGCTGGCGTGGTTTGGATGACCGCCTGCGCATCTGTTCCGGTCGTTCCATCCGCGGCAGCGGTATCGCTGCCGAGCAGCCATATGGCAGGGCCCAGATAGAGCGCCATCACCAGCGCGCAGCCGGTCAGCAGCAGCCTGCGCATGTCCACCGCCTCCTTTCTTCTGCCAATATATGCGGGTGAAATAATTGATAGAACACCAGATGTTGATTTCGGTTGACAAAGTTTCCAATATATAGTATTATTGATATCAAAGAAACGAACAAATGTTCGATTTTTAGAGGAGGAACGCAATGCTGCTGCAGGAAATGGCAAAGGAATACCGCTCTAACACCGCATTGATGGAACTGCGTGTCCGGCAACTGCAGGCCGCACGGCGCCGTGCGCGCCAGCCTGAGGTCAGATACCGGCTCAAGCAGCGCATCAACTGCTTGCAGGGGTTCATCAATGAAAGCCGCAAGGCGGTGTTCATGATGGAGCATTATTATGAGAGAGGAGGCGACGGGCATGAGAACAGGGCTGCTGTCTGACGCCGCGGCGGACCGCGCGGCATATGAGGGGTATCTGGCGCAGCTTGGCACGGATGACAGCGCGTTCCGCAGGCAGTTTCGCGAGGCGTTTTTCCGTGCGCTGCACGAGCAGCTGACTGCCCGGCAATACGAGGTGCTGTGGCTGAGCGAGGTGGAAGGACTGTCCGGCAAGGAGATTTCCTACAAGCTGGGCATCAGCCAGTCGGCGGTTTCGCGCCATTTGACGCGCGGCAAAAAGCGGCTGCGCGTGCTGCTGGCCTATAACCTTGAATTGCGCAGCCAATCGTTCGGCTGAATATAGTTTGCGCAGAAAAGTACAAAAAAACGCCTTCGGTGCAGGAAAAGCACCGAAGGCGTGACGAAACAAAAAAGAACGCGACATCAGGCCGCGCTATTGCACCGCCCCGTCGCGTGTCTTTAGCAATAAATAAAAACGGCTTCAAGCGGAAATCATTCAGGCTGTCCACCGAGTATGGTAGAATTATAGCACTGGGCCGCCGATAAAGACAAGGTGAAAAACTGACAAAATCTCGTTCACAGTTTATTCATAATTGTACAATTCGACAAAACAACCAAAGAAAAGTACACAAATAAAGCAAAGTAAATAAAAAAGCAGAAATTACTTTACAAAATCGTGCGTGCATGGTATCATATATTGTGCTTTCGCCCCGTGCTTAGCTGACGGACGACCGGACATGTCCCTACCGTGTCCATTTCACCAAGCCGCAGCCCAGCGTGTGGGTAAGTAAAAATCTATTTTGAAAGGTGAAACGCATTATGATCCGCAAGGAAGACAAGACTGCCGTTATCGAGGCAAACCGCACCCACGCGACCGACACCGGTTCCCCGGAGGTCCAGATCGCGATCCTGACCGCGCGCATTCAGGAGCTGACAGAGCACCTGAAGGTCCACAAGAAGGACAACCACTCCCGCCGCGGCCTGCTCAAGATGGTTGGCCAGCGCCGTTCCATGCTGGCGTACCTGCAGAAGAAGGACATCAACCGTTACCGTGCGCTGATCGCCAAGCTCGGCATCCGTAAGTAAGAGGAACAAGCAAATAGGGGAGCAAGTCTGCTCCCCTGTTTCTGTTTTCAAATGGAAGGCGGCAAAACCGCTTTTTAGCAGTTGAAGGAGAACCGGAGCGCTTTCCGCTTTTGCTTCAAGTGCTAAAAAAGGGGATGCGCCGCCCTCCGGGACCATAAAAAAGGAGGAAATAACATGGCAAACATCAACCCCTTCGATTTCAAAAACTACCGTGTTTATGAAACCGAGATCGCCGGCCGCAAGCTGACCGTAGAGACCGGCAAGATGGCGCAGCTGGCCAATGGCTCGTGCCTCGTGCGCTACGGCGACACCGCCGTGCTCGTCACCGCGACTGCTTCCGCCAAGCCGCGCGACGGCATCGACTTTTTCCCGCTCTCGGTCGACTTTGAAGAGCGCCTGTATGCGGTAGGCCGCATCCCGGGCAGCTTCATGCGCCGCGAGGGCCGTCCGAGCGAGAAGGCGATCCTTGCCTCCCGCCAGATCGACCGTCCGATGCGTCCGCTGTTCCCGAAGGACCTGCGCAACGACGTATCGATCGTCTGCACCGTGCTGGAGAACGACTACGATAACTCCCCCGAGGTGGTAGCGCTGCTGGGCGCGTCCATCGCGGTTTCGATCTCCGACATCCCGTTTGACTATGTTGTTGCGGGCTGCCAGGTCGGCATTGTCGACGGCAAGACCGTCATCAACCCGACTTCTGAGCAGCGCAAGGTTTCCGAGATGGACGTTACCCTGTGCGCAACCAAGGACAAGATCGTCATGATCGAGGCGGGCGCGAAGGAAGTGCCCGAGGATCAGATGTTCAATTCCCTGATGGAGGCGCATGAGGAGCTCAAGAAGATCTGCGCGTTCATCCAGGGCATCAAGGACGAGATCGGCAAGCCGAAGTTTGAGTACGAGCATCACGATATTGACCACGACCTGTTCGACAAGCTCGAGGCAGAGTGCAACGACAAGTTTGAGGTTGCCATGGACACCGACGACAAGACCGTCCGCGACGCGGGCGTGCGCGCAATCGTCGATGAGTTTGAGGCAACGCTTTCTGACGAATACAAGGAAGAGCACGGCGCGAACCTCGGTGAGTGCGTCGACAAGCTGCAGAAGAAGATCGTACGCCGCTGGCTGGCAAACGGCAAGCGCGTCGACGGCCGCGGCATGGAGGAAGTCCGTCCGCTGGCTGCCGAGGTGCACGTGCTGCCGCGTGTACACGGTTCCGGTATGTTCACCCGCGGCCAGACTCAGGTGCTGACGCTGTGCACGCTGGGCACGCTGGGCGATGCGCAGGAGCTGGACACCATCTTTGAAGAGACCGAAAAGCGCTATATCCACCACTATAACTTCCCGTCCTTCTCGGTCGGTGAGACCCGTCCGTCCCGCGGCCCCGGCCGTCGTGAGATCGGCCACGGTGCGCTGGCGGAGCGTGCGCTGCTGCCGGTTATCCCGCCGGTGAGCGAGTTCCCGTATGCGCTGCGTCTGGTAAGCGAGGTTATTTCCTCTAACGGTTCGACCTCGCAGGGCTCTGTCTGCGGCTCGACCCTCGCGCTGATGGACGCCGGCGTTCCGATTAAGGCGCCGGTTGCGGGTATTTCCTGCGGTCTGATCACTGACGGCGGTCAGGAGACCACTTTCACCGATATTCAGGGCGTTGAGGACTTCTACGGCGACATGGACTTCAAGGTTGCCGGCACCAAGAAGGGCATCACGGCCATTCAGGTCGATATCAAGGTCGACGGCCTGACCCCGAACATCATCAAGCAGGCGTTTGAGAAGTGCCGTGTTGCACGTTACGGCATCCTCGACGAGATCATGCTCAAGGCGATTCCGGAGTCCCGTGCGGACGTATCCGAGTGGGCGCCCAAGATGACCACCATGCACATCCATCCGGACAAGATCCGTGAGGTTATCGGCAAGGGCGGCAGCGTGATCCAGAACATCGTTGCTGAGTCGGGCGCGAAGGTCGATATCGACGATGACGGCACGGTCACCATTGCGGCGGTCAAGGCTTCCGATGCGGACAAGGCTAAGAAGATGATTGAAGCGATCGTCAAGGAGCCGGAGCCGGGCGAAATCTATTACGGCAAGGTTGTACGCCTGATGAACTTCGGTGCGTTCGTCAACCTGCTGCCGGGCAAGGACGGCATGGTGCACATCTCCAAGATGGCAGACCACCGCATCGAGAAGGTGGAGGACGCCGTCAAGGAAGGCGATATGGTCTGGGTTAAGGTCATGGAGATCGATGACAAGGGCCGCGTTAACCTGTCCATGAAGGACGTTAAGGAAGAGGAAAAGATCAAGTAATCTCCCTCTGCCAACGGTACAATATAGGGTCACGGTGTATCTTTTGCACCGTGACCCTTTTCCGTTGCCCGCGCGGGCGGGCTGTGCTATAATAAAACCTACCTGAAAAACCAAACGGAAAGGGGATAACCGATGGCTCAGTTGACCGTTTCGCTGCCCGAGGGCGAAATGCGCGTCGCGCCCTGCGGCATGTTGGACAAGCTGATCGCCACAGCGGATGGCGATGCGGCGCTGCTGTACCTGTATGTGCTGCGGCACGGCCGTGCGGACGAAACCGCCGCCATGCGCGCGCTGCACCTGTCCAAGGAGCGGTACGAGCGCGCAGCATTTACGCTGAATGGACTGGTCACGCCTGCCACTCCCGCGCAGGAGGACAAGCCTTCAGATGCGCCGCAGTATACGTCGGACGAGCTGCGCCGCGCCCGGCTGGACGATCAAAAATTTGCCGGGGTGTGCGCGAGCGCTGAAGGTGTAATCGGCCGCACGCTGACAGAAGCGCAGCTGCGCTGCCTGCTGACTGCGTACGACCACCTTGGCTTGTCGGCCGAGGCGATTGTCGAGCTGGTGAGTTATCTCAAAGGCGAAAAGGGTACGGTGCGCGTCAGCGATATCCGCCGCGAGGCGTATCTGTGGGCGGACATGGGCGTAGTAAGCGCCCAGCAGGCGCAGCAGTATCTCTCGCGTAAGGCAAACGAGAAGCCGTTGAGCGAGGCGGTATATAAGGCACTTGACGTCGATCCGACGCAGCCTGCCCCCAAGGCGCAGCGTGTGTGCCGGTTTGCGCTCGCGCACGGCTTCCCGCCGGAAGCGATCGAATTGGCTGTGCGGCGCACGGACAAGCAGCAGGGGCACAAGAGCCTGGATTATACGCTCGGCATCCTGCGCCGCTGGGACGAGGCGGGCGTACATACGGTTAGCGAAATCACCGCGCTTGAGCCTGAGACACGGGCGGCGGTTGGACAAAACCCGGCGCAGCCGACCGATCCGGGCACGCTGGCCGCGTGGGAGCAGGACTGGGCAGCGCGCGTGCGCAGTCACCGCCGCAAAACGGAGGAATAAACCATGGGATATGATAAAAAGCTGCTGGCGGAAGCGCGGCGCGAGCTGGAACGCGAACGCGCATCGCGCAGCGAAGCGTTCGAGGAGCGGCGGCGCGAGGTGTATGCGCGTGAGCCGCGTGTCCGCGCGATCGACCGCACCCTGTCGCAGACGGCGGCAGCAGTTTTGAAGGCGGCGATGAACACAGGCGGCGATCCGGCCGCTGCGATCGAGGGGCTGCGGCAGCAGAATCTTGCTTTGCAGGCTGAGCGTGCTGGTCTGCTGTCCCGCATGGGGCTGCCGGCCGACTATCTGACCGAAAAACCGATGTGCGAAAAATGCGGTGACACGGGCTATGCGGGCAGCGCGACCTGTGACTGCGTAAAGACGCGGTATGCGCGTCTGCTGCGCGAACAGCTGTCGACAGTGCTTCACATTCGCGACCAGAATTTTGCACGGTTCAATATGGAATACTATTCGACCCGGCCAGACAAGCGGCTGGGATTATCCCCGCGGGAGAATATGGAGTACAATCTGGACGAGTGCAAGGCATACGCCAAAAACTTTGGCGCGCAGTCGCCCAATCTGCTCCTGTATGGTTCGACCGGGCTTGGCAAGACATTCCTGTCGTCCTGCATTGCCGAGGCGGTGGCTGCGCGCGGCTTTTCGGTTGCGTACGACACCGCGATCAATATTGTCGCGGCGTACGAGACGATCAAATTCGGGGGTGGCAACGGTGAGGAGGCCGCCGAGCGCGCCGCGCGTTATGAGCGCGCCGACCTGCTCATTATTGACGATATGGGTACCGAAATGGGCACGGCGTTTACGGTGTCCGCGCTCTATAATTTGATCAATAACCGGCTAATGGCCAGACGGCCGATGATCGTCAATACCAATCTGCCGCCCGAGGCGCTCAGCGAAAAATATTCGCCTGCCGTCGCATCCCGGCTGCTGGGCGAGTTTATCTCGCTGCGCTTTTTTGGCGACGATATCCGTCTGCTGAAAAAGCAAAAACAAATGTAAACAATTCTTTCACAGGCCGTTCAAAGTTTATTCACATATCGCCTGCTGCGATGGGGTATACTAAGCATGTCGATAAGGGAAGCCGCAATCCCGAATCGACGCCTACCGATCTTTTATTTCTCTTTTACCCCCCTTTATTTTGTGAAATGAGCGAAAAACCCCGGTTTCGTTTCCCCCACGAGGCCGGGGTTTTTCCTGCCCAAAAATGAGAGAACGTGCGGCGGAACCGACGTCATAAACCTTTCAAACTCTGTTCAAAAGCTGTTCACACTTTTTCCTTGCGTATGGGGTATACTGTGATTGTCGGAAGGGAAACACTCCAGCCCGACCGACACATCCCCCTTTTACACATGTTTTCTTTCTTTCTTTCTTTCACCTTTTCTTTTATCCTCTTTTTCATTTTGCATTGGCGTGCGCCCTGTATTCCCTCCCCTTGGAATACAGGGCGTTTCCCTGTCTTGGGGGGATGTTTTGGCCGCTATGGCATCTTCACAGCATCTTCACAGCATATTTATAATCTGTTCACACTTTTTGTGCGACGATAGGGTATACTAAGCATGTCGATAAGGGAAGCCGCAATCCCGAATCGATGCCTACCGATCTTTTATTTCTCTTTTACCCCCCTTTTTCAAATCTGTGTAGCGAATGGCAAAGCGCCGCCGCCTCGTTTTCCCCCAACGAGGCGACGGCGCTTTCCGTTTTGCCGTGATTCGCGCTTGCGAAAGGGAAAAAATTGGGGTATACTAAAAAATAAGCAAGAAAAGATATGTTGGGAGTTGTTAACTATGGGTTGTTCGCATAACTGCGAGTCCTGCTCTGCGGGCTGCGGCGGCGAAAAGAGCCTCAAGGTCGCGGCAAACCCCGCGGCAACGGTGAAAAAGGTCATCGGCGTGGTTTCCGGCAAGGGCGGCGTAGGCAAAAGCCTGCTGACTTCGATGCTGGCCGTCGGTATGACGCGGCAGGGCTATACCTGCGGTATTCTGGACGCCGATATCACCGGCCCGTCCATTCCGAAAACCTTCGGCGTGCATGAGAAGCTCGAGGGCTGCGAGGAAGGCATCCTGCCCGCACGCAGCGAGGGCGGCGTGCAGATGGTTTCGATCAATCTAGTACTGCCGAACGAAGACGATCCGGTCATCTACCGCGGCCCGATCATCGCGGAAACGGTCAAGCAATTCTGGTCGGATGTGGTTTGGGACGACGTGGATTTCCTGTTCGTCGATATGCCCCCCGGCACGGGCGACGTGCCGCTGACCGTGTTCCAGTCCCTGCCGGTGGACGGCATTCTGGTTGTCACCTCGCCGCAGGATCTGGTCAGCATGATCGTGGGTAAGGCGGTCAAGATGGCGAAGATGATGAACATCCCGCTGCTCGGCGTCGTGGAGAATTACAGCTATCTCGAGTGCCCGGACTGCGGCAAGCATATCGCGGTGTTTGGCGAGAGCCATGTCGATGAAGTTGCGGCGGAATACGGGCTGGATGTGCTGGCCAAGCTGCCGATCGATCCGAAGCTGGCTGCAGCGGTCGACGCGGGCAAGATTGAGGATGCCAAGCTGCCGGAGTCGCTCAAGGGCGCGCTGAAAACGGTGGAGGGTCTGCGATGAACATCGGTGTAGCCTATGACGGCGGGCAGATCGCGAAAAATCTGGGCGAATGCCGCACGTTCCTGATCGTCACCGCGGAGGGGCAGAACCCGACCGGTAAGCGGCTGGTTACAGCAGAGGGCACGAGCACGACCGAACTGCTCAAACTGGCGAGCATGGAGAAAATCGACGTGCTGATCTGCGGTTCACTCGGCCTTGCCATGCGCAACGCGCTCGAGATGATCGGCGTGCTGCTGGTGCCGGGCTGCGAGGGCGCGGCGGAGGAAGCGGTCGCAAAGTTCCTCGTCGGCGAAAAGCAGGGCGATCCGACGCTGCTCGAGATCGGGCGCGAGGAAGATCCGGACGACCCGATGGCCTGCATGCACGACTGCGCCAAGTGCGCGGGCTGCGGGCCGATTGAAGTACTCAAGCAGATCCCGGTCGAGCCGGAAGAAAAATAAAACTGAACGGGGCGTCCGACGCGGGCGCCTTGTTTTTATCCGCCCCCGTTTTTCGGGGGCGGTTTTTCCCGTGCCCGATAGGGGGATGGCAGAACATAATGGAATGTGAGGAAGATATTTTGCGGAATTGGGTTTATCGGTACTTGTGGTTCACTATTGGGGTCATCATCAATGCGTTTGGTGTGGCGATTATCACGAAGGCGGCGCTCGGCACCTCGCCAATCTCAAGCGTGCCTTATGTGCTCAGTCTGCGGTTTCCATGGTCGCTCGGACAGTTTACTTTTGTGATGAACCTGTTGTTTATCGCGGCGCAGGTTGTGCTGCGCGGACGGAGCTTCCAGCCGGTGCAGTTCTTGCAGATCGTGGTCAATCTGGTGTTCAGCGCGTTTATTGATGTGGGCATGCAGGCGTTGGCGTGGTTTGAACCGGATACGCTGCCGGTCAAGCTGGTTGCACTCGTGCTGGGCTGCGCCGTGCTGGGCTGCGGCATCAGTATCGAGGTTGCACCCGACGCACTACTGGTGCCCGGCGAGGGCGTGGTCGGTGCAATCACCGACCGTACAGGCAAGCGCTTTGGCTCGGTCAAGATCGTGTTCGATGTGACGCTGGTTGCGATTGCGCTGTGCCTGTCGTTCTGGTTTTTCCACGGCCTCAACGGCCTCGGATTGGGTACCGTGATTTCCGCACTCATCGTTGGGCGGTTCGTCAACCTGTTTAATGCGCACCTGCCGCTCATTTCGCGTATCCGTCTGCTGCGCGCGGTGCCGGTGCTGCAGGAAAGCGAATAAGCGCTTTGGCTGTCCGCCATGGGTGGACAGCTTTTTTGTCAGCAAACGGCGAAAAAAACATTGCACATAACGGAAATTTATCGAAAAATGCTGATGCTTTTTATAAGGGGCTGTTGTATAATAAATCTGTAACCGAAAACGGGGGTGAAATCGCCCCATGAAACGGAAGGATTTTCTGCGATGAACAAAATTACCGCCGCCTTAGTTGGCGGCCTGTTTGACGAGAGCGGCGTTTCCGCCCATGCGCGTCCGGTGCTGTTCGGCACGGCGGGCGACGCGGTGCGGCAGGCGCTGCCGGACACGGTCGATGCCTGCGTCTTTGTGCACGACGACAGGGAGCCTGCGCTCGCGGGTGCGGACAGCATTGCGCTGTCCGGGGACAACCGCTTCGCGGCACTGGCTGCGCTGCCTGAAAGTGAGCAGGTGCTGGTGATCGCCGCGCCGTTTGCACTGGCAGAGGACGACGCGCTGACGCATCTGGCTGAGACCCACGTCACGACCGGCTACGGCGTGAGCGTGTTGGCGGCCGAGCAGCAGGGCTACGACGCGGAGGGACAGCCCGTCCCGCGCGACGCGCATTGCCTCGCGGCGATGTTCACGTTTGATATGCTGCAAAAGGCGCTGGCTGCCGGCGGCGATACGCTGGATGCGCTGGTAGTAGCTGCTGTGGCTGCGGGTGCGCAGAAGGGCGTGGCCGTAACCAACGAGATCGTCGAGATCTGCGACGGCGGCTCGGCCTATATCGCGTTCCGCGCGATGGTAAACCGTGTAAACTTCACGCTCATCGATAAGGGCGTGCAGATCTTCGATCCGGCGAACACCTACATCGCGCCGGATGCCGAGATCGAGGCAGGCGCGACCATCCTGCCCGGCTGCCATATCCGCCCGGGCTGTAAGGTCGGCGCGGGCGCGGTCATCGGCCCGAACGCCATTCTGGAAAAGGCCGAAATCGGTGCAGGCACAACGATCAACAACTCGCAGGTGTACGAGTCGACGATCGGCGCGAACACCACGGTCGGCCCGTATGCTTATGTCCGTCCGCAGTGCGTGGTCGGTGACAGCTGCCGCATCGGCGACTTTGTCGAACTGAAGAAGTCGACCATCGGCAACGGCACCAAGGTGTCCCACCTGACCTATATCGGCGACGCGACCGTCGGCGAGCGTGTCAACTTCGGCTGCGGCACGGTCGTGACCAACTACGACGGCTATCATAAGTACCACACCGATATCGGTGACGACTGCTTTATCGGCTGCAACACCAACCTGGTTGCACCGGTCAAGCTGGGCGACCGCGCGTTCACCGCGGCCGGCACGACGGTCACCAAGGACGTGCCCGCGGGCGCGCTGGCAGTAGCCCGTGCGCGGCAGACCACGCTCGATGGCTGGAACGACCGGCGCCGGGCGATGCACGAGAAAGATAAAAAGTAAATCATTGCGCAAAAACCCGACGGGGATAAATAATATTTCATTTATATGACGGAGGCTTACCATGATTTCTCACGGAAAAAATATCAAGATTTTCTCCGGTAATTCCCATCCCGCGCTGGCGATGCAGATCGCTTCCGCGCTCGGCCTGCCGCTCGGCAAGGCGACGATCTCGACCTTCTCCGATGGCGAGATCTCGGTCTCGATCTCTGAGTCCGTGCGTGGTTCGGATGTGTTTCTGGTGCAGTCCACCTGCGGCCCGGTCAACAACAACCTGATGGAGCTGCTGATCATGATCGACTCCTGCAAGCGTGCGTCTGCCGGCCGTATCACTGCGGTGATCCCGTATTTCGGCTATGCGCGTCAGGACCGCAAGAGCAAGGCGCGTGACCCGATCTCCGCCAAGCTGGTTGCTAACCTGATCACTGCTGCGGGCGCTGACCGCGTGCTGACCATGGACCTGCATGCGGCGCAGATCCAGGGCTTCTTCGACATCCCGGTCGATAACATGATCGGCTCGTCTGTTCTGATCCCGTATATCGCGGGCAAGTTCGGCGTCGGCAGCGAGGATACCGTCATCGTATCCCCCGACCTCGGTTCGGTCACCCGTGCGCGCAAGTTCACTGAAAAGCTGGACATGCCGCTCGCTATCATCGACAAGCGCCGTCCGAAGGCGAATGTCTCCGAGGTTATGAACATCATCGGTAACGTTGAGGGCAAGAAGTGCATCCTGGTCGACGACCTGATCGACACGGCGGGCACGCTCGTCCACGCGGCGGACGCACTGGTTGAAAAGGGCGGTGCGACCGAGGTTTACGCCTGCGCGACCCATGGTGTACTGTCGGGCAAGGCGATCGAGCTGATCCAGAACAGCCCGATCAAGGAGATGGCAATTCTGGATACCATCCCGCTGACCGATGATAAGAAGATCGACAAGATCAAGCTGCTGTCGGTTGCGCCGGTGTTCACCGAAGCCATCGCGCGTATTTACGAGGAAGTTTCGGTTTCGACGCTGTTCGACTGAGGCTGGGCACGGTTTTTGCAAAGTATATTGGGGGCGGACAACCGGGCGTTGTCCGCCCCTGTTTTCTATTTTTTGCCGGGTTTCCGGTCGGAAAGGTGTAGGCAGGTATGAAATTGTTAACCGTGGGTGACGTGGTCGGCGAGGCCGGCATCGACGCCCTGCACGCGCTGCTGCGCCGCGTCAAACGCGCGCATGGCGTGGATTTTGTCATCGTAAACGGCGAAAACGCCGCCGGACGCGGCATCACCCCCAAACAGGCGGATGATATCTTTGCCGCGGGCGCGGATGTGGTCACGCTGGGGAACCACGCGTTCGCCAAACAGCAGATCGCATCCTATCTGGATGAGCGCGGCGATATCCTGCGCCCGGCAAACCTCGCCCCGCAAAGCCCGGGGCAGGGCTGGGGCATTTACGACGGCCCGCAGGGGCTGCGGCTGCTGGTGATGAATCTGATCGGCCGGTGCGATATGCACTATGGGCCGGATAATCCGTTTCTGTGCGCGGATAAGATCCTGCGCGAAAACGAGGGCAAGTACGACCTCGCGCTGGCAGAGATCCATGCGAACGCCACGAGCGAAAAACTCGCCATGGGATACTATCTCGATGGGCGCTGCGCGGCTGTTTGGGGCACGCACACCCATGTGCAGACCGCGGACGAGCGCATCAACCCCAAGGGCTCGGGCTATATCACCGACCTCGGCATGACCGGCCCGATCGTGTCGGTGCTGGGTGTGCGCGTCGAGCAGTCGATCGCGATGTTCCGCGGCGATCTGACCGAGTATTTCAAGACCGCGCCGGGCGACTGCGCGCTGTCAGGCGCGGTGTTCGACCTCGGGCGTGACGGCAAATGCAGCTCAGTTACCCGCGTGTGGGAACGTTGGGCATGCCCGTAACGGGCGGAAAGGAGGGCGGCGCATGATCGCGATTTTTCTCGCGCCGTTCTATATTTTGGTCAATCTGTATCTGGTGCGTTGGGTGCTGCGCTGGACAGGCGCGTGCCACCGCGTGTTCGGCACAAAAGCCTTCCGCGCGGTGTTTATCGTGTTGTATGCGCTCATCGCATCCGCGCCGCTGACCGGCTTTCTGATACGGTCGCCTTATGCGCTGCGCAAAACGCTGCTGCAGATCGGCAATTATTGGTTTGGCTGGATGCTGTATCTGATATTGGCCGTGCTGGTGGTTGAACTAGCGCTGTTTGTTATCCGACGGGCGCGCGGCAAGGATTTTGAACAGATGCAGCAGGTGCGGCGTGCGCAGGGCGGTGTTGCCCTTGCGCTGGTATGCACGGTCAGCGTGTACGGTATGGTGCATGCCAGCCAGCTGTATGTGACCGATTACGATGTCACACTATCCGGGCAGGGCGAGGACATGACGGTCGCCCTGCTTGCTGACCTGCATCTGGGGTACAGTACCGATCCGGCGTACATCGAGCGGGCGGTCGATGCGGTCAACGCGATGCAGCCCGATCTGGTCGTTGTCGCGGGTGATATTTTCGACAACGAGTATGAGGCGATTCCGCAGCCGGACCGTATCTCGGACGCACTTGCATCCATACGCAGTACATACGGCACTTATGCCTGTTGGGGCAACCACGATGTATCTGAGCCGATTCTGGCCGGCTTTACCTGGGATGATGCGGATACAGATAAGGACGATCCGCGGATGCGTGAATTCTTGGAAAAATCCGGGATAAATTTGTTGGATGACCGTGTTGTCATCTTGCCGAACGGCGTGCAGTTGGCTGGACGGCGGGATGCATCCCGCAGCAAAAAGCTGGGCGAAGGACGGCTGGATGCGGCGCAGCTGCTCGGTGGCTGCGATCTGGACGCGCCGGTTTTTGTCATTGACCACCAGCCGGGCGATAACGACGCGTTGGCACAGGCCGGGGCGGATCTCGTTCTGTCCGGCCATACGCATGACGGACAGTTATTCCCCGGTAATTTGTTCATGGCGCTCATTTGGGATAACCCGTGCGGCTGTGAGCAGGTAGGGCAGATGTATTCCGTTGTAACGAGCGGATTGGGCGTTTGGGGACCGGATATGCGCGTGGGGACGCGCAGCGAGGTGGTCTGTATTGCTGTGCATTTCGGGTGATAATGCACGGCGGACAAGCGTCCACGCTGGAAAAACAGAGAAAAACGCAGGCCGCTTTTGTATATTTTGCAAGAAGTTGTATAATAACTTGCAAAAATACGAAAATTTGTTGACGGTGGGCCGGGTTTTGCGGTATGCTATAAATGAACAACAATTGGCCCTTGCCCAGAAAGAGAAAATAGGGCCGGCAAGCACACTGTCCGGTAGTGGGGAAGTATACCGGTGGGTGTGAAAGGAGGAAACAAACAGATGAACCCGTTGCTCAACAAATTTACTTTCACGGACGAGCTGAAGGATGTGCTCGAGAACTGTAAAAGCGTGTCGGTTCCGACCAGCAAGTCGGAGCTGTACGACATGGTATTCGGCCCGGATCATGCTGACGTGTATGACGTCGTTTTTGACGTGCCGGGCAAAGGTCCGGTCAAGGAAGCGGACGTAACACGCTGCAAGAACGGCGCGTCGGTCAACTTCGTGGAGGATTATATGCGCCGCCGTGAACCGGACTGCATGCGCATTGCGGATGATAAGCCGACCGACAAGAAGCGCTTTGCCGACGTATACGGCTATCCGTTTGCCGATCTGCGCCGCGAAACGATGGAATGGTTCAAGACGCAGGAGCTGATCCTGATGCCCTTTAATTCGGGTGGCAACATCTATGGCTATGGCTCCATGCTGGTTTGCCCCAAGCAGTGCGCGTTCTTTGCATTTGCGCTGGCGCATCTGCAGGGCTTTGTCAACGCGGAGGAGACTGAGGGCTACAAGCCGCGCGCGATCGTTTATGTTGCGCCGCCGTTCCGCCATACGCACTTTGAGGGCAAGCAGGTCGTTGTGCATAACCGTCTGGACGACTGCCACGAAGTGTTCTCCTATAACCTCTATCCCGGCCCGTCTGCCAAGAAGGGCGTTTACTCTGTGCTGCTCGATATCGGCGAGCAGGAGGGCTGGACGACTTGCCATACTTCCTGCGGCCGTCTGGTAACGCCGTATGAGAACGAAATGGTTATCATGCACGAGGGTGCATCCGGCGGCGGCAAGAGCGAAATGCTGCAGGATATCGCGCGTGAGCCGGATGGCCGCGTGCTGCTGTCCAAAAACACCGTCACCGGCGAGGAAACCTATATCACCATGGGCGCGACCTGCTCGATCGAGCCGGTGTGCGACGATATGGCGACCTGCTATCCGCAGCTGCAGAACAAGTCCGGCAAGCTGGTGCTGGTCGACGGCGAGGACGGCTGGTTCCTGCGCATGGACGGTGTAACCCACTATGGCTGCGATCCGGTCTACGAGCGCATCTGCACCGAACCCAAGGAGCCGCTCTGCTTCTTCAACATGGAAGGCCACCCGGGTGCGACGCTGCTGATCTGGGAGCATACGCTCGATTCCAACGGCAAGCGCTGCTCTAATCCGCGCGCCATCGTGCCGCGTTGGGATGTGCCGCACATCGTCAAGGAGCCGGTGGAGATCGACGTGCGTTCGTTCGGCGTTCGTATGCCCCCCTCCACCCGTGAGAACCCGAACTACGGTATCATGGGCATGATGCACATCATCCCGCCCGCACTGGCATGGCTGTGGCGTCTGGTAGCGCCGCGCGGCTTCAACAACCCCTCGATCGTTACCGGCAATGAACTCAAGAGCGAGGGCGTTGGTTCGTACTGGCCGTTTGCGACCGGCCAGCGCGTCAAGCAGGCAAACCTGCTGCTCGAGCAGATCATGAATAGCCCGAACACCCGTTATGTGCTCATCCCGAACCAGCACATCGGCGTATACAAGGTCGGCTTTGCGGCTGAATGGATCTCCCGCGAGTATCTGGCACGCCATGGCGGCGCCAAGATCCGCCGCGAGCATCTTGAACCGGCTCGCTGCCCGCTGCTCGGCTACGCGATGAAGGATATGACCATCGATGGTCAGCGCATCCGCTCCAAGTATCTGCGCGTTGATACGCAGGATCGTGTCGGCACGGACGGCTACGATGCAGGCGCGAAGATTCTGACCGACTTCTTCCGCAAGGAGCTGGCGAAGTTCGACACGCCGGATCTGGATCCGCGTGGCAAGCAGATCATTGACTGCTTCATGAACGGCGGCACGCTCGAGGACTTCGAGGCGATTACCCCGACCAATCTGTAATAAATAGCCGGAAGGCTATGAAAAAACCGCTCCCGATGGGAGCGGTTTTTTTGTGTCATGGGGCAGGGATGATATCCTGCACAGTCAGTGTGCCGCCCTCGACTGAAAAGCGCACCTCGCAGCCCGCGAACGGGAAGCCGTAGATGCGGCCCGACTCGTGCTGGTAGCCCGGCCGGGGGTCCTGCGCAAGGATCGAGAGCAGCGCGTCCCGCCGCCCGTCCGGCAGGCGGGCGAGCAGTTCGTCTGCGCAGTTGACGCGCAGCACGCCCTCGCGGTTTTGCAGCGCAAACCCGCCGGATGCCTCGGGGTGCGCGTCGGTATAGGCCAGATAGGGCTTGATGTCAAAGATCGGCGTGCCGTCCATCAGGTCGGCGCCTGACACATGCAGCACCGGCCCGTCCGGTGTATGCGTTTCGACCCGGTCGAGCCGCACCGAGGATAGCCCGATCGCATTCGGCCGGAAGGGCGAGCGGGTGGCGAACACGCCCATGCGGCGGTTGCCGCCCAGCTTGGGCGGGCGCACGGTGGGCGACCAGCCGTCGCGCACCGCCTCGGAAAACTGCCAGATCAGCCAAAGGTGCGTAAACCCCTCGATGCCGCGCAGCGCGTCCGCGTTGCGGTATTCCGGCTCGAATACGATACGCGCAGGTGCGTCGGCCAGCCCGCTCTGGCGCGGGATGCCGAACTTGGTCGGGAAATCGCTGCGGATATGGGCGATGATGTGCATAGGGATGGTCTGGGACATGGTCTGGCCTTCCTTTTTTCGTTGGTCTTGTTCCCAGTATAGCATGTCCGCAGCGCACGCGCAATGTTGCTTGCTTTTACAGATTGTTCATGGCTTTTTGCAGAAAAAGGCTGTATAATAGTCGTGTAACGACTGTGATAACAGCCTTGTCAGGAAAGTAGGGGACGACTATGGCAAAAAAGATACTAATCGTCGAAGACGAAGCTAATATCCGCGAGCTGCTGCGCCTGTATCTGGAGCGCGAGGGCTATGTGGTGATCGAAGCGGAAAACGGGGTCGAGGGCATTAAGCTGTGGAAAAGCGAAAAGCCGGACATGCTGCTGCTCGACGTGATGATGCCGGTGATGGACGGCTGGGCGGTCTGCAAGGAGATCCGCGCGGAGAGCGATGTGCCGATCATCATGTTGACGGCCAAAGGTGAAACAGCCGACCGTGTATCCGGCCTTGAGATGGGCGCGGACGACTATATCGTCAAGCCGCTCGAGATGCCTGAGGTTATTGCGCGTGTGCGCGCGGTGTTCCGCCGTATGGCGCCGGACGACGCGCCCGAAAAGCTCACGTTTGATAATCTGGTGATCGACAAGCAGGCTTATGATCTGGTTATCAAGGGCAAGCGCGTGGATGCGCCGCCCAAGGAGATTGAGCTGCTCTATTACCTCGCCTCCAGCCCCAACCGCGTGTTCACACGCGCACAGCTGCTCGACGATGTGTGGGGCTTTGACTACTTCGGCGATACCCGCACGGTGGACGTGCATATCAAGCGCCTGCGCGAAAAACTCGAAGGCGTGTCGGACAAGTGGGAGGTCAAGACCGTCTGGGGCGTGGGCTACAAGTTCGAGACCAAGGAGTAACCAATGGGTAGACGCAGTTTCTTTTTCAAAAACTATGTCACGCATATGCTGTTGATTGTGAGTGCATTTGCGGTGGCGGGCGGCGTATTCTATTACCAGATGGGTAACTACGCGCTGCAGTCCAAGCAGGCCGAGCTGCGCACAACGGTGCAGAGCCTTGCCGAACAGACCCGTCTGCTGCTGGGAACCGATTCAGACGTGCTGCGCGAGATCTACATGCTGTCGATCGGCACGGTCGCCAAAGAGGACGCGGTGACCGTGTATGTCACCGACCGGGATGGCGTGATCCAGATGGTTGCCGGTCCGGATGGCGAGGCCGCGCAGGTTTCGGGCTGGATGATCTCGTCTGAGGTCGCAAACAAGGTGCGCCGCACCGGCAGCTATGCCGAGGTCGGCCAGCTGGGCGTGCTGGGCGACCGGTCGAGCTACACGGTCGGTACGCGCGTGTTGAACGAAAACGGCGAGATCAGCGCGATGATCTTTGTCTATTCACAGGACGCGACGGCCGCGGGCGTGGTGCGCCATTCGACGCAGACGCTGGTGCTCATCCTGCTGATTACACTGATCGTGGCGCTCGTACTGTCGTTCATCCTGTCGCAGCACATGACGCGGCCGCTTAAGGTGATCGCGGCAGCTGCCAAGGAATTTGCCGCCGGCAATTTCGATGTACGTGTACCTGAGGATAATCACTGCTATGAGATTGATGAGCTGGCGGTGTCGTTTAACAATATGGCGCGCGATCTTGACCAGCTGGAGGAGCTGACACGCGGCTTTATCTCCAATGTCAGCCATGAGTTCAAGACCCCGATGACAACGATCGGCGGCTTTGTTGACGGCATGATCGACGGCACGATCCCGGTCACGCAGCGCGACAAATACCTGCGCATCATCGCCGAGGAGACGCGCCGCCTGTCCCGCATGGTCAACCGCATGCTGGACGCGGCCAAGATCCAGTCGGGCGAACTGATCCTGAATCCCGCGCCGTTCGATTTCTCTGAAATGACCAGCCAGATCATCCTGTCCTTTGAACAGAAGATTGAGGCGAAAAAGCTCGAGGTCGAGTGCGATCTGGATGACCGGCTGATGGTCATGGGCGACCGCGACCATCTGTATCGCGCGGTCTATAATCTGGTAGACAACGCGGTTAAATTTATCAATGAGGGCGGACGGCTGTGCCTGCGTGCGCATCCGGAAGGCAACTTCTGTGCGTTCTCGATCACCAATACCGGTATCGGCATTTCGCCGGAAGATCTGCCGCATGTGTTCGGCCGTTTCTACAAGGCAGACCGCTCGCGCTCGATGGATAAGACGGGCGCTGGGCTGGGCTTGTACATTGTAAAAAACATTATTAACCTGCATGGCGGCGAGATCGCCGTGCGGTCGGACGGCGGCGAGACGGAATTCTCCTTTACGCTGCCATTAGCGCCGCCGCAACTGCAAAACGGCGCGAAAAACAGCACAAAATGACCGGAAAGGCCGCGCCGACGCGGCCGCTGAAAAGCGGCGCGCCGGGGCGGCCTATCTGCAGAAGTTCAAGAATTATTCATATTGTTTTCAACAAACCGCCACAATAGCCGGGTAGAATGAAATCACAAAATCGATAGGGAGGTCATGAATCATGGACGACTTCAATAAGAACAACCAGACGCCGAACGAACACGGCGAAGCATATACCGATTCCCAGCAGATGAACGAGGCACAGCAGCAGGCGTATGAACAGCCGGCATCGCAGGCGCCCGAGCAGCAGTCTGCTGAGCCGCGCACCCCGTTCCAGACGCCGGTGCAGCATCCGGACTATGTCGCACCGCAGCAGCGGGCGGACTTCAACGCACAGCAGGACGGCGCACCGCAGTATACGGTGCCGCCGCAGTATCAGAACGGCGCGGTACCGCCGCAGCCGCCGAAAAAGCACAAGCGGCATGGCCGCGCGGTCGTGATCGGCCTTTGCAGTGTGGCAGCGGCCTGCCTGCTGTTCGCGGGCGGCGCGCTGATCGGACATCTGGTGTATACGGGTGATGGCAACGTGGTTTCTGCCAGCGCGGAGACGGGCGATACGCCGACAGTCCAGCTCAACAGCACGCCCGACCTCGATCCGGATAATTACGATACGGTCAACGGCCTTGCTGGTGAGGAGATCTACAAGAAGGTCAGCCCGTCCATCGTGTCGGTTATTTCGACGATGGCGAACGACACGGGCAGCGGCTCGGGCGTTATCATGAGTTCGGACGGCTACATCATCACCAACAACCACGTTGTCGAGGACGCGCAGAGCGTGACCGTACAGCTGAGCGATGGCAAGCAGTATGAGGCGACCATCGTCGGCACAGACGAGCAGACCGACCTCGCAGTCATCAAGGTCGAGCCGGAAGAAGAGCTGACCGCAGCAGAGTTCGGCAACTCGGATGAACTGCAGCCTGGTGAATACGCTTACGCAATCGGCTCGCCCGGCGGCGTACAGTTTGCCAACACGATCACCGGCGGCCGCATTTCGGCTATTAACCGTGACGTAACCATTAACGACCGCGTTATGACACTCATCCAGACCGACGCGTCCATCAACCCCGGCAACTCGGGCGGCGCACTGATCAATAAGTATGGTCAGGTTGTCGGCATCACCTCGGCTAAGCTGTCGAGCAGCGCGTTTGGCGAGGCTTCGATCGAAGGCATGGGCTTTGCGATCCCGATCAACACGGCCAAGGAGGTCGTTGATGAGCTGATCGCCAACGGCTATGTTGCGGGCCGTCCGTCTATCGGTATCACCGGCCAGAACGTTGAATCTGCGGACGGCAGCATCGCGGGTGTACAGGTTTACTCGATCGACTCGCGTGCCAAGGCGGCAAGCGAAGGCCTGCAGGTTGGCGACGTGATCACCGCGGTCAACGGCACCCCGACCCCGACCATGGATGATGTAAACGAGATCAAGGAAGATATGAAGGCGGGCGACAAGATCACGCTGACGGTTTACCGTCTCTCGACCGGCAAGACGCTCAACCTGACTGTCACGCTGACCGATGCGCACGACCTGGAGGGCGAAGACCCGGAGGCTGAGCAGAGCACGCAGAACAGCCAGAGCGGCAGCTCGCAGTATCCGCAGTATCAGAATCCGTTCTCTTATTTCGGCTGGTAAAAAACTCGTTTGCAACCACGCTTGCAAATGAAAGGGCGATGCCGCGATACACGCGGACATCGCCCGGGCTGCGCAAAGTTCCGACGCGCACCGCGCGCGAAACTTTGCTCCGCACTGGTATAAAAACCGAGGCGCATGTCCTCGGCTTTTATGAAAAGAACCGCCCTTTGGGGGCGGTTCTTTTCTGTCTGATGCGCGCCATGCGGCGCACTTTTTCTGTGTGTCACTTCTCGTATTTTTCTGCCAGCTGCTGGCTGATGAACTGGCGCGCGGTGCGCGGCGAGCGTCCGTTGCGCCGCAGCGCGAAGCGCTCGGCAAGCAGATGCAGCTGTTCACCCTCGAGCGTCAGGCCGCTCTCGGCGGCAAGCTGGTCGACAATGTACAGGTACTCGTCCTTGTCCGGCACAGAGAAGGTGATCTCCAAACCGAAGCGGTCGGACAGAGAGGTGACGGTCTCCAGGCTGTCGCGCACACGCACCTCGTCGCCCTCGCGGTCGGCAAAGCTTTCGCGGATCAGGTGGCGGCGGTTGCTGGTCGCATAAATGACCAGATTTGCAGGCTTGCCGGCGAGGCCGCCCTCGATGAACGCCTTGAGCGCAGCGAAGTTGTCGTCCTCGCGGCTGAAAGACAGATCGTCGAGGAATACGATGAATTTAAACGGCGAGCGCAGCGTTTCCGCGAAGATTTTGGGGAAGCTGGTGATATGCCGCGGGGCCATTTCGATAATGCGCAGGCCGCGCTCGGCATATTCGTTGACAACGGCTTTGACGGTCGAGGATTTACCCGTACCCTTGTCGCCGTAAAGCAGGATATTGTTGGCCTCGCGTCCGTCGAGGAAAGCGCGGGTGTTTTGCAGAATCTGCTGCTTCTGGCGCTCATAGCCGGGCAGGTCGCGCAGCCGGATCGGATCGGGGTGCACGATCGGGCGCACCGAACCGTCATCCTGCACGGCGAAGGCGGTTGCCTGTGCGAAAAAGCCGTAGCCCTGCGCACGGTAGAAGCTCGCCAGCGCCGCGCCGTCCCGGAAGGGCAGCGGGGCGGAGGCGGGGAAATCCGGCAGGTCAAGCAGGGCGGGCACGCCGAAACGTCCGGACGCGGCGGTTTTGAGCGCCGCGCCATCCAGTGCGAGCAATGCGTCCAGCGTTTCCAGATCGCGTGTCGCCGCGCCCAAAAGTGCATCTGCTGGGGCGGCAAGCGTGTCGGTCACGGTGTTGACATCGTAGTGTACGGCGTCAAGCAGGGTGCACGATGCATCGCCGCAGGCATAATGCGCAGCGCACAGCGCGCCGTAGGCGTCGGAAAACTGTGCGGCGCTGTCGCCCGCGAGGCTGTCGAGTGCGGACATCGACGCGCGCACAAGCGGCGTATGTTGCAGGCCGCGCAGCGCGGAAAGCGCGCGCAGGCGCAGCGAAAGGGCGGAAAGTTCCATATTGCTCCCCTCCAAGGAAGATTTTTGTTTCGCAACCAGCATAGCACACTTTGTGCGCCTTTTCAACATAGGATGGGGATAGACTATGCTTGGAGGGAGAGGACGGCTATGAGCCGATATTCGCTTTTGATATGCCGCAGCTACACCGAGGCGATCGGTCTGCGGCGGCATTTGGGACAGATGGGCGTGCCGGGTGAGGTCATCCGCCCGCCGCGGCATGCGCAGACGGAATCCTGCGGCTGGGCGGTACGCGTGGGTGCAGGGCAGGCGGATGAGGCCTTGCGCCGTTTGCGGCAGCTTGGCATTTCGCCCTGCCGTGTGCTGCCGGATGAGGGGGCGGGCACATGATCTATCTGGATAACGCCGCAACCACGCTGCATAAGCCGCGCGCGGTCGAGGAGTCCGTGCGGCAGGCGCTGCGCGGGGCGGCGGGGTATGCGCGCGGCGGTTATGCCGCGGCGCAAAAGGCGGGCGAAACGATGTACGCCTGCCGGGAACAGGCAGCAGCGCTGTTTGGTGTGGCCGACCCTGCGCGGGTCGTGCTGACGATGAACGCCACGCACGCGCTCAATTTGGCGATCCATGCGCTGGTGCAGCCGGGTATGCGTATTGTGGTTGGCGGGTATGAGCATAATGCGGTCATGCGGCCGCTCGCGCTGCGCGGCATTGAGCCGGTTGTGCTGGACGCGCCGCTTTGGGACGCGGACGGCATGGTGCGGCGGACGGAGCAGGCGCTCGCAGATGGGGTCGATCTGATGATCCTGAACCATGTGTCCAATGTGTTTGGCTATACCGCCCCGCTGGACAGCATCGCCGCGCTGCTGGATAAGGCGGGTGTTCCGCTGATTCTGGACGCGTCACAGTCGGCGGGCGTGATCGACCTCGACGTGACGAAATATCCTTGCCTTGCGGCGGTCTGCATGCCGGGGCACAAGGGTTTGTATGGCCCGCAGGGCACTGGATTACTGCTTGTGCTGGACGATCGCATCGCGCAGCGCCCGCTGCTTGCGGGCGGCACGGGCAGCCTGTCCGAACAGCTTACCCAGCCGGATTTCCTGCCGGACGCACTCGAGAGCGGCACGCCCAACCTGCCCGGTGCGGCGGGGCTTGCCGCGGGCATCGCGTTTGTGCGGTCGGTCGGGGCGGCGAATATTTTGGCGCATGAGCGGCGGCTCGTCCATGAGTTTGCGCGTGCGCTGGAAAACGCGCCGCGTATTGAGTGCTTTTCGCACTCGGAACAGACCGGGGTCGTCTCCCTGCGGGTGGCGGGCGTCCCGAGTGAGACCGTGGCTGAGGCACTCTCGCAGCAGGGGATTGCAGTGCGCGCAGGACTGCACTGTGCGCCGCTCGCACACCGCACGGCGGGCACGGAGGATACCGGTACGGTACGCTTTTCCACATCCTTTTATTCGACCGCGCGGCAGATGGAGCAAGCGGCCGCTGCGGTTTGCAAAGCCGTAAAAAATCTGTGAATTCGCTATACAGGGCCGGGGATTTGTGGTAGTATAAATAAGGAAAAATTTTGCCTTCCGCTTTTGTGCAAGGCAGAAAATTGACAGGATAGGTGGCTTTATGGAGGCTTTTCAAGATTTTATTATCCCACCGCTGCAGAATTTTGATCTGCTCTCATCGCTGGAAAGCGGCATAGCGTCACTGCAGACGGCGGGCATCATGGATGTGGTCGACGTCCTGATCGTTGCCTACATCATTTACCGTATGATGAAGCTGCTGAAGGATACAAGCGCGGCGCGGCTTGCCAAGGGCATTATTGTGCTGGGACTGGCGCTTTTGTTGTCGAGCTGGCTCGGACTGACCTCGATTTCGTATATCCTGCGCACGGCGGTATACTATGCGCCGTTTGTGCTGGTCATCATTTTTCAGCCGGAACTGCGCCGGCTGCTCGAACAGCTGGGCAAGGGCAACCTGAGCCGTCTGCTGGTGCCGAGCGACGACCCGGATGAGATCGAGGCCGCGATCAGCGCGACTGTCTCGGCCTGTGCGGATATGTCCAAGACCAAGACCGGCGTGCTGATTGTGTTCGAGCGCAAGGAACGTCTGGGTGAGATCGTTGCCACCGGCACGGTCATCGACGCGATCCCCTCGCCCGAGCTGCTGAAAAACATCTTTTTCAAAAACAGCCCGCTGCACGACGGCGCACTCATTATGCGTGCAGGAAAGATCTGCGCGGCCGGCTGCGTGCTGCCGCTTTCGGGCAGCCAGACGCTGTCGCGCGATCTGGGTACGCGCCACCGCGCGGCGGTCGGCATGAGCGAATCGGCCGACAGCGTGCTGGTCGTCGTGTCGGAGGAGACCGGCGCGATCTCGGTCGCTATCGGCGGCATGCTCAAGCGGCATTTGTCGCCCGAGGTGCTGCGCAAGGTGCTTGAGGCTGAACTCATCAGCGATAATAAACTGGATAAGAAGCGCATTTCCGTGCTCCGCAACATCTGGAAGGGGGGCGCGGGCAAATGAAGCAGTTTATGAAAAAGCATGACCTCTGGCTGCGGCTGCTGTCGCTGTTTCTGGCGTTTGTGCTGTGGATTGTTGTGCGCGATATTGAAAACCCCAGCAAGCGCACGACTGTCAACGATGTGGAAGTGAAGATCGTCGGCGCAGATCAGCTGTACAGCGAGTACGGCCTGTCGGTGATCGAATACACTACCATGGTGGACGTTGTGGTCGAAGGTCCGAACAACGAAATCACCGACCGGGCATTCCAGAAAAAGGTCGCTGTGACGGTTGACGTGTCTACACTGACGGATGGCGCAGGCGAATACGCGCTTACACCGCAGATTTCGACCGGCAGCTACAATGTCGATGCGCTGCGCACCGATCCGGTGACCGTCCGCGTGCTGGTGGACAAGGTAACGACCACGACTGTGCCTGTGCGCATTGAAACCACCGGCACCACGGCCGAGGGCAGCCGCGCCGGTACGCCCGAGCCGACCACGACCAAGGAGGTCACGATCTCCGGCCCCGCTGCGGAACTGCAGGAGGTCGCTTATGCTTACGGCACGATCAGTGTCGATGACCGTTCCTCGACCTTTACCGGAGAATGTGGTATTTCGCTGTATAATGATGCGGGTGAGCCGATCACCGGCACGCATGTCACTTGCCAGACTGATACCATTACCGTGCGCGTGCCGATCTACCCGATCGAGAGCGTGCCGCTCAAGGTCACACTGACCGACGGCGAGACCCTCAAGCAGGAGCAGGTCGATGTTTCGATCGATCCGGCGGCGGTCACGCTGATCGGCGATCAGAACACCCTCGCGGGCATTACCGAGATCAACCTCGGGACGATCGATCTGGATACCGCGCGCACAGGCGTCGCGATTGAAATGGAGATCCCGCTGCCGGAAGGCGTGCGTCTGGACAGCGGCCAGCCGTCGACCGCCAAGGTCACGCTGACCGTTAAGGAAGAGGAAAATGTCTCCACGCGCAGCGTGCAGGTCAGCAAATTCGTGCCGACCGACACTGCACAGGAGGAGACGCCATATACGGTCAGCGTGCTGACTGAATCGGTTGAGATCGAGCTGCGCGGCAGTGAGAGTGCACTGGAGCAGGTAGATGTCAATGCGCTGTCCGTTGGCCTTACATTTGACTCTGTTTCGCTCGGCACAGGTACGCACAAGGTCAAGGGCGTCATCGCGGCGACCGGGCTGCCCGCCGGCGTAACGCTGGTCGAGGAAGACGTGGAGGTCGAGATCGAGATCACCGGCACGGCAGAGGATGGCAATGCGGGCGGTGATGTGTCGGCCGATGTGCCTGCCGGCGAGGCCGGCGACGGTTCTGCCGCAGAAAGCGGGGATGGCGTATGAGCCTGCTTGTGAGCAACATCCGCCTGCCGTTTGACGAACCGGAGGCGCAGGCAATCGCCGAAGCGCGCTGCCTGACCGGCCTTGTTTCAGATGAAACGCAGGCGGTGGTCAGCCGCGTCGGCATCGATGCGCGCCGCGGCAGGATCTTCCGCGTATATTCGGTGCGGCTGGACGCACCTGTGGACGAAAAGGCATTTGCAGAACATCTGCAAATGCCCTTCGTTCGTTATCAAGACGATGCACGGCCTGCCATCCCGCGCGGGACTAAGCGGCTGGAACATCGGCCGGTCGTGGTCGGATTGGGTCCGGCTGGGCTGTTTGCAGCTTATACGCTGGCAAAACACGGCTACGCACCGTTGGTTTTGGAGCGCGGCGGCGATCTGGACGCGCGCGACTGCGCGGTGGAAGCCTTCTGGTCGGGCGGCGCGCTCGACCCGGAAACCAATATCCAGTTTGGTGAGGGCGGCGCGGGCGCGTATTCGGATGGCAAGCTGACCACCCGCATCGGCGACCCGCTGTGCAGCGCGGTGCTTGACACGCTGGCGGCGCACGGTGCGCCGGATGACATTGTCAAAAAGGCCAAGCCACATGTGGGCACGGATATCCTGAAAGACGTGGTGCGCGCCATGCGGCGCGACATCATCGCAAACGGCGGTGAGGTGCGCTTTGGCACCGCGCTGACCGGTGTTTCGGTGCAGAATGGCGCGTTGCGCGCTGTGCGCACCGCGGATGGAGAGACCGCCTGCGAGCGGGCGGTTATTGCCATCGGCCATTCTGCGCGCGATACCTTCTATGCGCTGCACGAAAATGGGGTATACTTTGTCCCGAAGGCGTTTTCGGTCGGCGTGCGCATCGAGCATTTGCAAAGCGAGATCGACCGCGCGCTGTATGGTAAGTTTGCGGGACACCCGCTGCTGGCGCCTGCTGAATATAACCTGTCTCGCCGCGAAGGCGGACGGGCCTGCTATTCGTTCTGCATGTGTCCGGGCGGCGTGGTCGTCGCGGCGCAGAGCGAGGAAAACAGCGTGGTCACCAACGGCATGAGTTATCATGCGCGCGACGGCAAAAACGCTAACGCGGCGCTCGCAGTGTCGGTTGACCCGGCCGATTTTGACGACGGCACGCCGTTTGGCGGTGTGGCCTTACAGCGGCGCATTGAGCGCGCGGCGTTCGCGCAGACCGGCTCGTACCGCGCACCCTGCCAGCGCGTGGGAGATTTTCTGGCAGGCAAGCCGAGCCGCAAACTGGGCATCGTACAGCCGACCTACCCGGTCGGGGTGCAGTTCGGCGAAGCCGCAGCCAGTCTGCCGGACTTTGCGCAGGCCATGCTGCGGGACAGCCTGCCGTACTTTGGTCGCAAGATCCGCGGTTTTGACGCAGCAGACGCGCTGCTGACCGGGCCGGAGACACGCACGTCGTCGCCGGTACGCATGGAACGCGGGGACGACCTGTTCGGCCTTGGCTGCAAGGGGCTCATTCCCTGCGGCGAGGGCGCGGGCTATGCGGGCGGCATTTTGTCCGCCGCGGTCGACGGCATCCGCGCCGCATACCGCATTATGGAGGAATTTGCGCCGGTGCTCGGCTGAGTCCGGCGGGAGCAATAGAAAGAAACGGAGCGAGGACATTGACCCAACAGGGAACGATTAAGAAAATATTGCCGGGCGGCATGGCCGAGATCGAGGTCACACGCCGTTCGGCCTGTGGGCACGACTGTGCCAAATGCGGCGGCTGCGGCGGGCTGGAAACCCAGACGCTGTACGTCACCGCGCGCAACCGCGCGCAGGCCAAGGTGGGTGAGCGCGTGCTGATCGAGGGCGAGACCGGGCAGGTGCTCGGCATCGCGGGACTGGTGTATCTGGTGCCGGTCGTGCTGTTCTTCGTCGGCTATGGCGTGGGCAGCCTGATGCAGAAGGGCGCGGGTGTATCCGCGCTGTGCGGCGGCGTGTTGTTCGCGCTGGGCATTGTGGCGGCGATCCTGTACAGCCACCAAATGAAGCGCCGGAACAGCATCCCGTTTGAAATTACAAAAGTACTCTGAATTTTTTGTGAATTTTTACTGATTTTGTGTGTCTTGCCCTTGTGCTATTGAAAAAAGTTCGGTAGAATAGATTGAATACGCAAGGCCGTGTGAAAATACGGCAGGAAAGGGTTATCGCATGTTTGGCTTTATCCGTCCGGTGAAGAGCGAGCTGCGGGTCAGGGAGGCCGACCGGTTCCAGCAGGTTTACTGCGGGCTGTGTCATGCGATCCGCGCGCGTTACGGCCGGTTTTATACGCTTTTCCTGAGCTATGACATGACGTTTTACGCACTTGTGACCGGTTCGGATCAGGCGGATACCCCGCCGCCCTGCCGTAAACGGTGCGATGCGCACCCGTTGACACGGCGGCCGTGTGCTGCGCCCGACGACGCGCTTGCGCGCGCAGCGGATGTGAGCGTATTGCTCACGTATCATAAGTTCCGCGACAGTCTGGCCGATGAAAAGGGCGCGAAGCGTGCGCTGGCGTGGCTGCTGTGCCGTTTGGGACGGCGGGGCTATAAACGCGCCCGGGAGCGCTTGCCTGCGGCCGACCGCGAGATCATTGCGGCGCTGGACGATCTGCAGCAGCTCGAGCGTGAGCGCTGCGACTCGATGGATCGCGCGGCAGACGCATCCGCCCGCATGACAGCGGCTGTCGTGCCCCGCACCGGGGACGACCGCGAGCGCGTGCTGCGGCAGATGTTCTATCATGTCGGCCGCTGGGTCTACCTGCTTGACGCCGCGCAGGACGTGGCTGAGGACCTTGCGCAGGACAATTATAATCCGGTGGTGCTGCGCTATGGGCTGAAAACACCGGAGCTGAAAGAAATCAGAGAGCCGCTCGAGCGCACGCTCGAACGGTCGCTCGCCGATATCTGCATGGCGTATGACCTGCTGGATATCAGGCGGGACGCGGATCTGGTCCGCAATATTATTTTTCTGGGTATGCCGCTGGTGACGAAACAAGTACTGGACGGGACGTACCAAACGAACGGAGGATGGGGCAAACATGGATCCCTATAAGGTGCTCGGCGTGACGCCGCAGACAAGCGACGACGACGTCAAACGCGCTTACCGCGAGTTGGCGCGCAAATATCACCCGGACAACTATATCAACAACCCGCTGGCTGATCTGGCCGAGGCCCGTATGAAAGAGATCAACGAGGCCTATGACATGATTATGAACGAGCGCTCGGGCAAGTCGAGCGCGGGTGCATCCGGCGGACAGCAGTACGGTGGCCAGCAATATGGCGGGCAGCAGTATGGCGGCAGCCAGCAGCAGCGCTCCTATGCCGGGCCGAACGCGACGCTGTACAGCCAGGTGCGTCAGGCGATCAATCAGGGCAATCTCGGTATGGCCGAGCAGCTTTTGCAGCGCGCAAACGGCCGCGACGCTGAGTGGTTCTACCTGATGGGCACGGTGTACTACCGCAAGGGCTGGTATGACGAGGCGGCGCGCGCTTACACGCAGGCCTGCCAGATGGACCCGTCCAATATGGAGTACCGTACGGCGCTCAACAATCTGAACATGTCGGGCGGTTACGGCGGCTATCGGCCGATGCAGGAGGCTAATATGTGCGACCTGTGCGTGCAGCTGGCGATTTGCAACTGCTGCCTGAACGCGTGCTGCGGCGGAGGCGGATGCTGAGTTGAATACCAAGGACATCGCGCGCGGCGGCCTGCTGGCTGCGGCTGCCGTGGCGCTGCTGTATATGGGCGCGGCGGTAAGCTATATCAGCGTAGCGGCCTGTCTGGTTGCCGGTGTGACCTCGGCGGTGCCGCTTTTGCGCCATGCGCGGCTGAAAACCGCGGTAACGCTGTATCTGGCGGTGTCGATCCTATCCGCGCTGCTCGTGCCGCGCAAGATTGTGGCCGTGGCTTATGTGCTGTTTTGCGGCTTGTATCCGATTGTCAAATTCTGCGTGGAGTGCTATGCGCCGCGCCGGAGACAGATGGATTTTAAGCTGGCATATTTTAATATTGTGTTGGTCATAGCGGCTGCGCTGGCGATTTTTGTTTTCCTGCCGCAGTTTACTTTGAGCGGCTTTCGACTTGTGGTGGTATGGGTTGCTGCCAATATTGTATTTGTTATTTATGACGTGGCGTTGTCACGGCTGATCGCACTGCTGCGCAGAAGCCTGCCGCCCGATTGAAAAAGGGGATAGAAAACATGAAAAGTATGACCGGCTACGGCCGTGCCAAGGAGGTGCGGGACGGCAAGACCATCACGGTCGAGCTGCGCGCCGTGAACCACCGCTATCTGGACTGCACGGTCAAAGCCCCGCGGCAGTACGGTTTTTTGGATGACGCGGTCAAAAAGGCTGCGACAGCCCGTATTGCACGCGGCAAGGTGGAGATTTATGTCGGCGTGGAGGTCGAAGAGGGCGGCGACGTTGCCGTTACGGTCAACCACCAGCTGGCCAAGCGCTATCTGGACGCGCTGCACGATCTGAGCGAGACCTATGGCCTGCGCGACGATGTAACCGTGATGTCGCTGGCCAAGCTGCCCGACGTTCTCGGTTCCGAGCGCATTGAGCAGGATGCTGAGGCCATGACCCGTGAGGTGCTTGCCGTATTCCAGCAGGCCTGCGATGGATTTGACCAGATGCGCGAGCGGGAGGGCGAGAAGCTCGCCGAGGACGTGAGAAACCGCTGCGCGGCGATCGAGCGCATGGTCGGTGAGGTCGAGACGCGCTCGCCCGGGCGTGTCAAAGAATACCGCGAAAAGCTGCTTGCGCGCATGCAGGAGGTGCTGGCCGACACCAGCATCGACGAGACGCGTATCCTGACCGAGGCCGCGATTTACGCGGATAAAACCGCGGTCGACGAGGAGACCGTCCGCCTGCGCAGCCATCTGCACCAGATGGACGGCATGCTGAAGGAAACGCAGCCGATCGGCCGCAAGCTGGACTTCCTCGTGCAGGAGATGAACCGCGAGGCGAATACGATCGGCTCGAAGGCGAACGATGTGACGCTCGCGCGCATCGTGGTCGATATCAAGAGCGAGATCGAAAAGATCCGCGAGCAGATCCAGAACATTGAGTAACGCGAAGTAACGCGCGGAGGGGGACGATGCGGTGAAACTCATCAATATCGGGTTCGGCAATATGGTGGCCTCGTCGCGGCTGATTGCAATCGTCAGCCCGGAGTCCGCGCCGGTCAAGCGCACCGTACAGGAAGCGCGCGACCGCGGCATGGTGATCGACGGCACCTATGGCCGCCGCACCCGTGCCGTGCTGATCATGGACAGCGACCATGTTGTGCTGAGCGCCTTGCAGCCGGAGACGGTTGCAGCCCGTTTTGCGGGCGACAGTGAGGAAGGAGTGAGCGAAGATGCGTAAAGGAAGCTTGTATGTATTCACCGGCCCGTCCGGTGCGGGCAAGGGCACGCTGCTCTCGCGCCTGCGCGAGCAGGACGACCGCCTGTTTTATTCGATTTCCGCAACCACCCGCGCACCGCGCCCCGGAGAGACCGACGGCGTGCAGTATTACTTCCTGACGAAAGCGGATTTTGAAGAGAAAATCGCGCAGAACGCCTTTTTGGAATACGCCTGCTATGTGGAAAACTACTATGGTACGCTCGAAGCACCGGTGAATGAAAAGCTCGACGAGGGCTATGATGTGATCCTTGAGATCGAGGTGCAGGGCGCAATGCAGGTGCATGAAAAGCGTCCGGACGCGGTGATGGTGTTCATCGCGCCGCCGTCGTTTGAGGAACTGGCCGCGCGTTTGCGCGGACGCGGCACTGAGGACGAGGAAAAGGTGCTCAAACGCCTTGAAACCGCAAAAGGTGAGCTGGAGCATCAGCACAAGTTCGATTATGTCATTGTCAACGATGAGATCGACCGCGCAGTTGACGAGATCAAAGCGATTTTCCAGGCGCGCCGCGGTTGAGCTGTTTTGCGAGAATAAATACAAAGGGTAATATAAGGAGATAAGATTACAATGCTGAAACCTTCGATGCAGGAACTGATGAAACGTGTGGGCAACCGCTATCTGCTGGTCAATCTGGCCGCGCAGCGTGCCCGTGATATTGCCGATCAGGCTGAGGAAACCGGCGAACAGCTGCCGGATAAGGCTGTCAAGCTGGCGCTTGACGAAATCGCAGCCGGTTCGGTTGTATACCGTCCGGGCCCGCGCGTGGAGCCTGTGATCGTGCAGAATAACCCGATCGCGGCGGCGATGGTCGACGTGGACGACGCGGTCGTCATGGACGACGAGGAAGAGGCCGCAGCCGATGAGGATGTGGCTGAGGACGAGGGCGAAGCGCACCGCCTCGACGAGTTTGACGATCACGAGCTGGATGACGGCGACGTGCCGGAGGAGGACCGTTAAGCCATGCGTTTGGCTGGGAAAACCGTGGTGCTGTGCGTGACGGGCGGCATCGCGGCCTATAAAGCCGCCGACCTGACCAGCAAGCTGCGGCAGGCGGGGGCAAGCGTGCGCGTGCTGATGACCGAGTCAGCCACGCAGTTTATTTCCCCCATCACGTTTGAAACACTGTCGGGGTATCGTACGGTGGTGGACACCTTCGACCGCAATTTTGCGTGGGAGGTCGAGCATATTTCGCTGGCGAAAGCCGCGGATGTGTTCGTGATTGCGCCCGCGACCGCCAATATCATCGCGAAGGCCGCGCATGGCATCGCAGATGATATGGTGTCGACGACGCTGCTCGCGACCAAAGCGCCGGTCGTGATCGCACCTGCGATGAACACCGGTATGTACGACAACCCGGTCACACAGCAAAACCTCGACACCTTGCGTGAGCGGGGCTTTCATATCATTGACCCGGCGGCGGGGCATCTCGCCTGCGGGGACTCCGGTCGCGGCAAGCTGCCGGATACGCCGACGCTCATGTGGGGCATCGAGCAGGCGCTGACAAAGCAGGATCTCGAGGGCTTGCGCGTGCTGGTGACTGCCGGCCCGACGCAGGAGGCGCTCGACCCGGTGCGGTTCCTGTCTAACCATTCATCCGGCAAGATGGGCTATGCCATCGCGGCGCGCGCAGCCATGCGCGGCGCGCAGGTGACGCTGGTCTCCGGCCCGACTGCGCTGCGGACGCCGCAGGGGGTGCATCGTGTGAACATCACCTCGGCATGCGATATGTATGACGCAGTCATTTCCCGCGCGGATACGCAGGATATCATCATCAAAGCCGCCGCGGTGGGCGATTACCGTCCCGCGCAGACGGCGGACGAAAAGATGAAAAAGAGCGACGACGATCTGAGCATTGCGCTTGCGCGCAATCCGGATATTCTGGCCGAGTTGGGACGCAACAAGCGTCCGGAGCAGCAGCTTTGCGGCTTTGCGATGGAAACGCAGAACCTTTTGGAAAATGCGGCCGATAAGCTGCGCCGCAAGAACTGCGATATGCTGGTGGCGAACTCGCTGCGCGACAAGGGCGCAGGCTTCGGCACGGATACCAACGCGGTGACGCTGCTGTTTGCCGACGGCACGCGCGAAACGCCGCCGCTGATGTCCAAGGAGGACGTGGCAGACATTATTTTCGACCGTCTGCTGTCCCTGCGGATGAGCTAAACTGGAAAGAGAAAGGAGTATAGCGGTTGACGGAACAGATCTGTGCGGTTGCCGTGGATGCGGCGACCTACGCCATCGACAAGCTGTACTCCTACCGTGTGCCGGACGAGCTGCGGGAACAGGTGCTGATCGGCACCCGTGTTCTCGTGCCGTTCGGCTTTGGCAATAAACGGGCGGAAGCGGTCGTGCTCGCGTTCCGTGAGGACGCGGGCGGGATCAAGCTCAAGCCGGTCATCGAGGTGCTGGACGATACCCCGATTTTGACCGCGCAGCAGCTCAAACTCGCCGCGTGGATGCGCGAAAGGCTGTATTGCACCTATTTCGACTGCGTGCGCGTGCTGCTGCCCGCCGGGCTGTGGTTCAAGCGCAACGAGACGTATACGCTTGCGCCGGACGCCGACCTTGCCGCGCTGCGGCAGCGGGAGGGCGACGCGGGGCGCGTGATGCAGCTGTTTGACCAGCCGGGGCAGACGCTTGCGCTGTCCGATATCCGGCAGCGGCTGGGCGGCAGGAGCGTCACGGGCGTTCTGGATGCGCTCGCGGGCGAGGGTGTGCTGACCTATCACAGCAATACCGTGCAGAAGTCGTCCGACAAGACCGAGAAAATGCTTGCGCTCGACATGGAGGCAAGTGAGGCGATGGCGCGCATCAGCCGCCGCAGCCCCGCGCGCATGGACGTGGTCTCGGTGCTGGCGGACGGCGGCTGGATGAGCCAGAAAGAGCTGGTATACATGACGGGCGTGACCGATGCCGCGCTGCGCGACATGGTCAAAAAGGGCATCCTGCGCGCGCGGCAGGAGGAACGCCTGCGTGCGCCCGATTTTTCCGATGTGCCGCCCGCTGCGCCGCCGGTGCTCAGCGCGCAGCAGCAGCAGGCGTACGACGGCCTTGCCGCGCTGATGGACGAAAACGCACCGCGTGCGGCGCTGCTGTTCGGCGTGACCGGCAGCGGCAAAACGCAGGTGTATTTGCAGCTGATCGCGCACGCGCTCGAGCAGGGCAAAAGCGCAATCGTGCTTGTGCCTGAGATCGGCTTGACGCCGCAGGTGCTGCGGCAGTTCGCCGCACGCTTCGGCGATTTGGTCGCTGTGCTGCACTCGGCGCTGTCCGCCGGGGAACGGTACGACAGCTTTAAGAAAATCCAATCCGGCCGTGCGCGCGTCGTCATTGGTACGCGCTCGGCGGTGTTTGCGCCCGTGCAAAACCTCGGCGTGCTGATCGTAGACGAGGAGCAGGACGGCGCGTATAAATCCGAGCAGTCGCCGCGCTACCACGCGCGCGATGTGGCGAAGTACCGCGCGGCGCACGAAAACGCGCTGCTGGTGCTCGGCTCCGCGACCCCGTCGGTCGAGACATATTACGGCGCGAAGCAGGGCAAATACCCGGTGTTTACGCTGACCGAGCGCTTTCTCGGCGCGTCGCTGCCCGAGGTGCAGATCGCGGATTTGCGCGGGCAGGCACGCGAGGGACGCAGCGGCGTGATTGGTCAGCAGCTCGAAAGTGAGCTGATTGACACGCTGAACAGGGGAAAACAGGCGATTTTATTCCTCAACCGGCGCGGCAACAGCCGTGTGATCGGCTGTGCACTGTGCGGCTGGGTGCCAGAGTGCCCGTCCTGTTCGACGAGCATGACCTATCATTCTGCGTCCGGTCGCGCGATGTGCCACTATTGCGGCGCGTCGGTGAAGATTACGGGCAAATGCCCGGTCTGCGGCGGTGAGCATTTGTTTACCGAAACGCCGGGCACGCAGAAGGTTGAACAGGAACTGCATGAGAAATTCCCGTCTGCGCGCGTGCTGCGCATGGACGCGGACACCATGACCACTAAGGGCGCGCACGAAAAGCTGCTTTCGCAGTTTGCGAAGGGCGGCGCGGATATCCTGCTCGGCACCCAGATGGTGACCAAGGGGCTGGATTTCGAGAACGTCACGCTCGTCGGGGTGCTGGACGCCGACCAAAGCCTGTACGCGCAGGACTACCGCGCGCGCGAGCGCACGTTTTCGCTTATTACGCAGGTGGTCGGACGCGCGGGGCGGCGGTTTGATACGGGCAAGGCGGTCATCCAGACATACAGCCCGACGCATCCGGTCATCCTGACCGCTGCGCGGCAGGATTACGAAGCGTTTTTCGAGCGTGAGCTGGAGACGCGGCAGGCGCTGCAATGCCCGCCGGTCTGCGACCTCACCGTGCTGACTGCGGTGGGCGAAGTCGAGCAGCAGGTGCTCGCAAGCTTGCTTGCACTCAAAAACCGGCTGCAAAGCCTGATGGAAGGGCAGTATGCGGACGTGAAAGCGCCCGTGCTCGGCCCGGCAGCGGCGCAGATGGTCAAGGTCATGGGGCGCTACCGCTATCACCTGACCATGCGTGCACAGAACACCGCGCGCTGGCGGTCACTGATCGCGGGTGTGATGCGCGAGTTCGCGCTGGACAGTAAAAACAGGAATGTTTCTATTTTTGCGGACGAGAATCCCGATATGTGAGTATAGGGGGTATCCATACCCCCTATATACGGAAACAGGTTCCGAAGAAACCTGTTTCCGATACCCCCGGATGCCGCCAAAGGCGGCTGGGTCGGGGAATCCAAAGTCAGGCGCATGTCCTGACTTTGGATAACATAGCGGCGTGCCGCTATGTTCTATCAAATGCGCGCTTACGGCGCGGAGGAAACGATATGCAGCAACAATTTACCATCCGGCGGGCGGAAGCGGGCGACGCGGCCGCGCTGCTGGAGATTTACCGGCCGTTTATCACAGACACGGTTGTGACGTTTGAATACGATGTGCTGACGGCGGACGAATTTGCCGGGCGTATCACGGATACGCTCGCGGATTTTCCCTATCTCGTATGCGAGCGGGACGGCAAGCCGGTCGGCTATGCCTACGCGCACCACATCCGTGAGCGCGCGGCGTACGATTGGGCGGTCGAGCTGTCGATTTACTTAGCGCCAGAAGCGCAGGGGCAGGGTGTGGGCACGGTGCTGTACCAGTGCCTGATCGACCTGCTGGAAATGCAGAATATCCGTATTTTGTACGGCTGTGTCACGCTGCCGAACGAAGGCAGCCGCCGGCTGCACGAAAAGCTGGGCTTTGTGCTGACCGGCGTGTGGCACGGCTCGGGCTGGAAGTTCGAGGGCTGGCACGATGTCGGCTGGTTTGAAAAACGCCTCGGTGGAGATACGCCCGCGCGGCCGGTCGTGCCGTTTGCGGCGCTCGGCGAGGAAAAAATAGAGGAATGTTTATGCCGGTATACGGCAATGCTGAAAATGGAGGACTGAACAGACATGGCACTTCGTAAAATTCTGACAGAGGGCGATGAGCAGCTCTTAAAGCACAGCCGCAAGGTCGAAAAGTTTGACGCACGTCTGCATACGCTGATCGACGATATGCGAGAAACGCTGGAAAACTCGGGCGGCGTCGGCCTTGCCGCGCCGCAGGTCGGCGTGCTGCGCCGCGTGGTCGTGCTGCTGGACGTTAACACCGAGCCGGAGGAAATGGTCGAACTCGTTAACCCCGAGGTGATCGAGATGCGCGGCGAGCAGCGCGTGGTCGAGGGGTGCCTGTCTGTGCCGGGTGTGTACGGTTATGTCACCCGCCCGACTTGGGCGAAGATCCGCGCGCAGGACCGCGACGGCAACTGGTTTGAGCGCGAGGGCGAGGGCATCGTCGCGCAGTGCTTCTGCCATGAAACCGAGCATCTGGACGGCCACCTGTTCACCGAAAAGGTCGAGGAGTATGTCGACCCGGAGGAACTACAGCAGGGCGACGAGGATGACGCGGAATGAGAATTGTTTTTATGGGCACGCCGGACTTCGCCGTGCCGAGTTTGCAGGCGCTCATTGACGCAGGGCATGAGGTGTGCGCGGTTTACACCCAGCCCGACAAGCCGCAGGGACGCAAGCAGGTTTTGACCCCGCCGCCGGTGAAAACGCTGGCGCAGAGGCACAATATCCCGGTCTACCAGCCGCTTTCCTTCAAGGATGAGGACGCACAGGCGCAGCTGCGTGCGCTCGCGCCCGAGGTCATCATCGTCGTGGCGTATGGCAAGCTGCTGCCCAAAGCCGTGCTGGACATCCCGCCGCGCGGGTGCATCAATGTGCACGGCTCGCTGCTGCCGCGCTGGCGCGGCGCGGCACCGATCCAGTGGTCGGTGATCGCGGGCGATAAAAAGGCGGGCGTGACGACCATGCAGATGGCCGAGGGGCTGGATACAGGCGATATGCTGCTCACCTATGAGACCGAAGTCGGTGCGCGGGAGACCGCGGGCGAACTGTTCGACCGGCTTGCGCAGGCGGGCGCGGAACTTCTGGTGCGGACACTCGTCGAACTCGACAGCATCACCCCCACCCCGCAGGACGACAGCCAAAGCTGCTATGCGCACATGCTGGATAAGCAGATGGCGGTCATCGACTGGACAAAGTCCGCGCACGAGATCGACTGCCTGATCCGCGGACTGAACCCGTGGCCGGTCGCGCTGACGACGCTGGACGGTGCACGGCTGAAAGTTTATGCGGCGCAGCCGGTGGACGGCAAGGGCAAGCCGGGCGAGGTGCTGGTGAGCGATGCGAAAAAGGGGCTTATTGTTGCGTGCGGCGTGGGGGCGCTTGCACTCGAAGAGATTCAACTGGTTGGCGGCAAACGCATGAAGAGCGCGGATTTCCTGCGCGGTCATGCGGTGGAGAAAGCAACCGTTTTGGGAGAATCAAAGGAGTAAACTATGCCTTATTTTGGTTATTACGGCATTGATATGTATTATATCGTGCTGGTCGTTCCTTGCATCATTCTGGCGTTCTGGGCGCAGAGCAAGGTAAAGAGTACCTTTAACCAGTATTCACAAGTGTTCAATCGCCGCGGCATGAGCGGCGCACAGGCAGCGGAAGCCGTGCTGCGGGCAAACGGCGTAAACGGCGTGCGTATTGAGCGCGTGTCCGGCAAACTGAGCGACCATTTCGACCCACGCTCGAACGTCATCCGCTTGTCGGACGCCGTTTATGACTCGACCTCGGTCGCGTCGGTCGGCGTGGCGGCGCATGAGGCGGGGCATGCCGTGCAGCACGCGGTCGGTTATTTCCCGATCCGGCTGCGCACGGCTATCATCCCGCTGACACAGTTCGGCTCGATGGCGGCATTCCCGCTCATCCTGCTGGGACTGGTGTTCAATTCCACGTCGTTCATCTATGTCGGTATTCTGGCGTTTGCGCTGTCGACCGTGTTCCAGTTGGTGACGCTGCCGGTTGAGTTGGATGCGTCGCGCCGTGCGCTGGCAGCCATCCGCGAACGCAATTTGCTCTATGAAGATGAATACCCGATGGCGAAAAAGACGCTGACGGCCGCCGCGATGACTTATGTTGCCGCGCTCGCGGTGTCGCTGGCGCAGCTGCTGCGTCTGCTGCTGATTTTTGGAGGACGGAGAAACAATGACTGACAAACGCCCGCGCACGGCGCGCGAAGCTGCGGCCTTGGCGTTGTTCGCGATGCAAGAGGACGGCGCGTGGTCGGACGGCGCGCTGCACCAGCAGCTGGCGGCGGCTGCCCTGTCCGGCCGGGACGCGGCGCTTGCCTCCCGGCTGGTGTATGGCACGGTGCAGAACGAAATGCTGCTCGACTGGTACCTGCGGCATTTTTCCAGTGTGCGGCTTAAAAAGATTGCGCCGCGCGTGCGCACTTGTCTGCGCATGGGGCTGTATCAACTGATTTTGATGGATAAAATCCCGTCGCATGCGGCGGTCGATGAGACGGTCGCGCTTGTACGGCGGTACTGTCGCGCGGACGGGCGCACGGTTTCGTTTGCCAACGCGGTGCTGCGGCATGCAGCGGACGCGGTGCAAAACGGCAGCCTGCCCGTACTTGATTGCCCGGATAAGGAAAGTTACTACGCGCTGCGGTACAGCCACCCCGAATGGCTGGTGCGGCTGTGGTCTGAGCAGTTCGGGCAAAAAATGGCCGGGCAGTTGTGTCAGGCGGACAACGCGGACACACCGGTGTCCGTGCGGGTCAATCTGCTGAAAACCACGCCGGAAGCCGCATGTGCCGCGCTCGAAAACGCGGGGATGACCGTGCAGGTGCATCCCGCGTTCGATGATATGCTGCTTTGCACGGGCGGCGATGTCGCGGCGACTGCCGCGTTTCAGGCGGGCGAGATCACCGTGCAGGACGCGGCAAGCGCGCTCGCGGCCTCGGTGGCCGACCCGAAACCGGGCGACACCGTGCTCGACTGCTGCGCTGCGCCCGGCGGCAAGAGCTTCGCGATGGCCGGACACATGCAGGGACGCGGCAGCGTGATCTCGTGCGACATTTACGAACATAAGCTGACGCGTATCCAGGAGGGCGCGCAGCGGCTGGGGCTGACGAACATCCAGACCGCTTTGCAGGACGCGTCTGTCACACGGGACGAGTGGAAGGACACGGCGGATGTGGTGCTGTGCGACGTACCGTGCTCGGGGCTGGGTATCATCCGCAAAAAGCCCGAAATCCGCTACAAAGATCCGGCGGAACTCGAGAATCTGCCCGCCTTGCAGGCGAAAATCCTGCAAAACTGCGCGCAGTATGTCAAAGACGGCGGCACGCTGGTCTATTCGACCTGCACGATCTTGCAGCGCGAGAATGAGGATGTTGTCCGCGCGTTCCTTGCCGCAAATCCGCAGTTTGAGGCCGTGCCGTGGGAACACAAGGTGTGCGGCACGCGCGAGGACGGCATGGTGACACTCCTGCCACCTGTACATCAGACCGACGGCTTTTTTATCGCCAAGATGAGGAAGAAAAACGCATGACAGAGATCAAATCCCTGACAATCGAAGAACTGAAAGCCGCGCTTGTCGAGATGGGCGAAAAGCCCTTCCGCGCGGGACAGATCTTCAAATGGCTCCACCAGCCGGTAGAGTCCTTTGAAGAGATGTCCAACCTGTCCAAAGACCTGCGCGCAAGGCTCGCGGAGCGGTTTATCCTGACCGTGCCGCAGGTGGCGCGCAAGCAGGTTAGCCAAGTGGACGGCACGGTGAAATATCTGTGGTGGCTGCGGGACGGCGACTGCGTCGAGTCCGTGCTCATGCACTATGAGCACGGTGTGTCGGTCTGCGTGTCCACACAGGTCGGCTGCCGGATGGGGTGCAAGTTCTGCGCGTCGGGACTGAACGGTCTCAAACGCCACCTGTCCGCGGGCGAAATTCTCGACGAAGTGCTGTTCATGCAGAAGGACAGCGGTGAGACGGTTTCCAACATCGTGCTGATGGGTACGGGTGAGCCGCTTGACAACTATGACAATGTGCTGAAGTTCCTGCATCTGGTCAGCTGTCCAGAGGGTGTCAACATTGGGCAGCGGCATATTTCCTTGTCAACAAGCGGAATTGCTGATAAAATAGAGAAGTTAGCAGGGGAAAAATTGCAGATTACGCTGTCTGTCTCCCTGCACGCGCCGGACGATGAGACACGCTCGTCCATTATGCCGGTAAACGACGCCTATCCGGTCGAGCGGCTGATGCGCGCCTGTCGGTACTACTTTGATACGACCGGACGGCGCATTTCCTATGAGTACATGATGGCGCGCGATAAGACCGACCGCCCATGGCAGGCCGAAAAGCTGGCCTCGCTTCTGCGCGGACGGCCCGCGCACGTGAACCTCATTCCGCTCAACGAGGTGGCGGAAAGCCCGCTTTCCCCCTCACGGCCCGAGGCGGTGCGCCGCTTCCAGCAGGCGCTTGAAAAGCGCGGCGTGACCGCGACCGTGCGCCGACGGCTTGGCCCGGATATCGACGCCGCCTGCGGCCAGCTGCGCCGCCGGGAGTTGCAGAAACAACAGGGATAAGGCCGTAGCGGCCGGGTTTCCCTTTTCACGATACAGAATGCTTACAAGACACGGAGGTGTTCGCATGGAATGGTTTGGCTTGACGGACAGGGGCCGTGTGCGCCCAACCAATCAGGACATTTATATGATCGAAGTGCGGGAGGAGAATAACACCGCACTGCTCGTCGTGTGTGACGGTATGGGCGGCGCAAACGCAGGCAACGTGGCCAGCCGCTTTGCCGCGCAGGCGTTTGTCGAATACGCGCGTGGCATGCTTGACCGCGAATTGGACGCGAAAAAGCGGCAGGCGCTGCTTTCGCATGCGCTTGCACAGGCTAATGATACGGTTTTTACGCTCGCCGGACGGCAGCCTGAGTTCCGCGGCATGGGTACGACGCTGGTCGCGGCGCTTGTGCAGGGTGAGGAGGCAACCATCCTGAACGTTGGCGACAGCCGCGCCTACTTATTCGACGGCACCCGTCTGCACCAGCTGACCGAGGATCATTCCTATGTCGAGGAGATGCGCCGGCAGGGCCGTATCACCGAGGCGGACGCGCGCACCCACCCGCAGAAGAACCTGATTACCCGCGCGGTCGGTGTTGAGCCGGATGTGGAGGGCGACCTGTTCGAAGTGCGTCTGGCGATGGGCGAAACGCTGCTGCTGTGCTCGGACGGACTGACCGGTATGGCGGAGGATGATAAGATCGCCGAAACGCTCAAACAGGCTAAAACGCTCGCGCTGGCGGGCGATGCGCTGCTTACCCTCGCGCTCGAGGGCGGCGGCCGCGATAATATCACGGTTGCGCTGTTCACCCGCGGCGCGGAAGAGGAGGCGTAACCCCCTATGGATAAATATATCGGCAAATTGCTCGGCGGCCGGTATGAGATCATTGACGTGGTCGGCGTGGGCGGCATGGCGGTGGTTTACCGCGCGCGCTGCCATGTGCTCAACCGTTATGTCGCCGTAAAAATACTGAAAGACGAATACGCAAAAGATCCGGATATCCGCAGGCGCTTCTCGATCGAGTCGCAGGCGGTTGCCAAGCTTAGCCATCATAACATTGTGTCGGTATACGATGTCGGAAGCGAAAACGGCACGGATTATATCGTTATGGAACTGATCGAGGGCATCACCCTCAAGGAGTATTTGCAGAAGAAGGGACATTTGTCCTGGCAGGAGTCCGTGTTCTTTGCAGAACAGATCTGCCGCGCGCTGGTGCATGCGCACTCCCGCGGCATCATCCATCAGGATATCAAGCCGCAGAATGTCATTATCCTGCGCGACGGCACCGCGAAGCTCACCGACTTCGGTATCGCGTCCTTTGCGACCACGCAGGAGACCCGCGTGGTGCAGGAGGCCATCGGCTCGGTGCACTATATTTCGCCTGAGCAGGCGAAGGGTTCCAAGATTGACTACCGGACGGATATCTATTCGCTTGGCGTCGTCATGTACGAGATGCTGACCGGCAAGCTGCCGTTCGAGGGCGAGACTGCGTTGCAGGTTGTGATGCAGCATCTCAACGCTGTGCCGCTGGCGCCCAGCGAACTCATGCCCGGCATTCCCAAGGGGCTTGACGAGATCGTCATGCACGCGATGTGCGCCAACATCGGCAAGCGGTACGCTTCGGCCGAGGCGCTGTATGCGGATCTGGAGAAGCTGAAAAACGACGCGCAGACGCGCTTTGACTATGCCTGGGTGGACGACGAAACCAGCGAGACGCAGGTGATCGGCCGCGATGTGCAGCGCGCCGCACGGCGCAGCGCTATGCAGGAGCAGGTAAACCGTTCGGCAGCGCCGCGGCGTGAGACCGCGACAGCCGTGCGGGAGCCGGAGGGCTTTTTTGACCGTCTGGCCGAGCGGCCGGGGCTTGCCGCGGGTATCGCGGTGGCCGTGGTCGCAGTGATCGCATTCGTGGTCGTGTTCCTGCTGATGTCGACCGGCAGCTCGGGCGAGGAAAAACTCACGGTGCCATCGCTTGTGGGACAGACGATCGACGACGTGCTCGCGGATACGACCTATACCGGACAGTTCACCATCGAGGAAGCTGCGGAACGACTGGAATCCGATCGTCCGGTCGGCGAGATTCTCGAACAGGACCCTGAGCCTGGTACCAAGGTAACCAAGGGCGCAATCATTACGCTGACCGTTTCGGCGGGCGGCGATAATGTCAGTGACACCTATAAGATCATCGACTTCAAGGGCCGCACGCTGGAATATGCGCAGGCTATGCTTGATGAGCATGAGGTCGGCTATAAAACAGAGGAAGAATATAGCGACGAGGTGGAGGCGGGCAAGATCACCCGCACCGACCCGGCTGCCGGCGAAGAGCTGGAAAAGGGCGCGACGCTGACCATTTATATCAGCAAGGGCAAGGAGACCAAGACCGCGGCCGTGCCCAGTCTGTACGGTCTGTCGCAGAGCGCAGCCAAGCAGGCGCTTGAGGAAAAGGGCCTGAAACTCGGCTCGGTCGATCAGGTGGAAAACTCGGCCGCAGTCGGCACGGTGGTCTGGCAGTCTGTCGACACGAATGTAGAAGTCAGCGAAGGCACAACGATCAATATCCAGATCTCCAAGGGCAAGAGCGAGCAGACAAATCCGCCGGATACGTCGGAAGACGATGGAAAGGACGACGGCAATAGCAGCGGCAGCGGCGGTGACACGGATGAACCGTCTACGCCGGCTGTCGGCGAGGCAACGGTATCCATTCCGCTGCCGGACAGCACGGATATGGCGCATGTGGTCGTCTCGGTGGACGGCGTGGTGCAGTATGACGCGACGCATGCCACGAGCGACGGCACGATCGCGGTCAAGCTGACCGGCACGCCCGGCCAGCATGAGGTGACCATCAGCGTCGACGGTGCTTCCAGCTCGCAGACCTGCACGTTTAACTGACGGCATCCGCCGCGCAGCACCGGCGGCGCGGCGGTGCGTCATTTTTCAGCAGTTACAATGGCCGCGGCATGCGGCACAGCCGAAAGGGGCGAAAGTTTGACCGAAGGCATTATCCTCAAGGGCATCGGCGGCTTCTACTATGTGGATACCGCCGATGGTCTGATTGAATGTAAGGCGCGCGGACGGTTCCGCAAAACGGTGGGTAAGCCCATCGTGGGCGACCGTGTCACACTCGAAGTCCAGCCGGAGGACGGCACGGGCTATCTGCTCGACATCGCACCGCGCAAGAACAGCTTGGTGCGCCCGGCGGTAGCCAATCTCGATCTGGTGGTCGCAGTCGCTTCGGCCGCCCCGCCGGTGACCGACCCGTTCCTGATCGACAAGGTGACCGCGATCGCGGTGCACAAGGAGATCGGCGCGCTGGTCGTCATCAACAGGACGGATGAAAACCCGGGCGACGAATTGTTTGAGACCTATCAGAAAAGCGGCATTGATGTGCTGCGCGTCAGTGCGCTGACCGGCGAGGGAATCGATGCGCTCAAAGCCCGCCTGCGCGGCCGGGTGGCCGCATTTGCGGGCAATTCAGGCGTAGGTAAGTCGAGCGTACTCAACCGCATCGACCCGCAGTTCGGTGCCGAAGTCGGCGCGATATCAGACCGCATCGGTCGCGGTAAGCACACGACGCGCCATGTCGAGCTGTACCCGATCGAGGGCGGCGGCTATATCGCGGACACGCCCGGTTTTTCCTCGTTTGAGACCGAGCAGATGGATCTGGTGCTGGCTGAGGATCTGCAATATGCGTTCCCCGAGTTTGAGCCGTACATCGGACAGTGCCAGTTTACCGGCTGCGCACACGTTAAGGAAAAGGGCTGCGCGGTGCTTGCGGCCGTTGCCGCGGGCGAGATCGCAAAAAGCCGGCATGAGAGCTATGTCAAGCTGTATGACAGTGTAAAGGATTTGAAGCAATGGGAGATTTCCAAGGGCGGCACGCGCTGATTTTCGCGGCCGCGCCCGAAACCGAATATGGCTACATCCGTGCGTTTCTGGACGAGCATCCGGACGCGCTGATCGCCTGCGCGGACGGCGGGCTGCGCCATGCGCGTGCGCTTGGCCTGCACCCGGACTTTATGATCGCGGACTGTGACTCCAGCCCGGAGATCGAAGGCACGGAGATCATCCGCCTCAAACCCGAAAAGGACGACACCGACACGCAGGGATGCCTGCGTGAGGTCATCCGCCGCGGCTGTACCGCGGTGACGCTGGTCTGCGCAACCGGCGGGCGCATCGATCACGAGCTGGCAAACCTGTCGCTGCTCGAAGAGGCGTACGCCCTTGGCGTGCAGATGGAGATCATTGACCGACAGAACCGCATCGTTTTGCATGCGGGCGGCTGCATGAAATTCAAAATGCCGACAGGGTACAAGTATTTTTCGCTGGTACCGCTCGACGCTGTGCTGCATGGCGTGACAATCGAAAATGCAAAATACCCGCTGCATGACGCGACGGTCACGCGCGCGGGCATGATCACCATTTCCAACGAGGCCGCAGCAAATGAGACTGTTGCGGTCGAAATCCGGGACGGGCGCGCGCTCGTCGTCTTTTCGCGCGATCTCGCCCCCGCTTTGTGAAAGTTCCACACGAAAACCGCCCTGCCCGGCGGTTTTTTCTATTCCTGCGTTTTGCAGTTTTGCGGACGCAGACTTGCAAAAAAACGGCGGCAGGCATATAATAAAATCATAGAGAGACGAAAAGGAGTGCTTTAGCGTGGCATTGAAACCGATTTCGAGGATTGCAGCAGGGGTGCAGGCATCGACAACGTTGGTCATCGACTCGCTGTTCAAGCAGATGAAGGCGGAGGGCAAGGATGTTGTCGGCTTTGGCGCGGGCGAACCGGACTTCCCGACCCCCGAGCATATCAAGCAGGCAGGCATTGAGGCGATCGAGAACAACCAGACCCGGTACACACCGGCTGCCGGCCTGATGCAGCTGCGTGAGGCTGCGTGCTACCGCCTGAAAACCGATTTCGGCCTGGAATATGAGCCGAAGCAGATCGTGGTCGCGTCCGGCGCGAAGCACTCGGTCTATATTGCGCTGATGACGTTGTGCAACCCCGGCGATGAGGTTGTCATTGCGGCGCCATACTGGGTCAGCTATTCGGAAATGGTGCAGCAGGCGGGCGCAGTACCGGTGATCGTCACCGCTGAAGAGGAGCAGGACTTCAAGATCACGGCCGCGCAGCTCGAAGCCGCGATCACCGACAAGACCAAGGCGTTCATGCTCAACTCGCCCTGCAATCCGACCGGCATGGTTTACACCCGTAAGGAGCTGGAGGCGATCGCAGAGGTCTGCTGCCGTCATAACATCTATGTCATTGCGGACGAGATCTACTGCAATCTGGTGTATGACGATATTGAGTTCGTTTCCTTTGCTTCGCTCAGCGAGGATGTCAAGAACCGCACGATTATCGTCAATGGCGTTTCCAAGAGCTATGCCATGACCGGCTGGCGTATCGGTTACAGCGCTTCCAACCCGGAACTTGCTAAGGTGATGAGCAACTACCTGAGCCACTCGACCTCCGCGCCGTCGACCATTTCGCAGTATGCGGCGATCGTGGCGCTCAAGGGCCCGCAGGAAGATATGCAGGTCATGAAGAAGGCATTTGAAGCCCGCCGCGACCATCTGGTCGAGCGCATGAACCGCATTGAGGGCGTTTCCTGCATCAAGCCGCAGGGTGCGTTCTATGTCATGATGAACATGAAGAACTTCCTCGGCAAGCAGATGTATGGCAAAACGATTGAGAGCGCGGAGGATTTCGCGCAGCTGTTCCTCGAGAAGGGACTGGTCGCGACCGTACCGTGCACAGCGTTTGCCGCGCCTGGCTTTGTCCGCTGGAGCTACGCGACTTCGCTGGCGGAGATCGACAAGGGTCTTGACCGGCTGGAGGAGTTTATCAAGAACGCATAAAATGCGTCGTATGGTAGCAGAAAAGACGTGATAAGGGGTAAGCCCCATAGGTGCACACAATGTACCTATGGGGCTTAACGCCGTGTATGGGAGAAATCAGGGCCTGTGGAGTACCACAGGCCCTGATTTTATATTACACGCTTCCTCGGACTGACTTCCTCGAATTTTATTTGGCAGATAACAGCGAAGCGCTCCGTGGACAGTTTCCTTTGGGGCCAAGTTTGCGTGGGAACTGGTATACGAACGGAATTGTTTTGAAGAGGAAAGGATCTGATAAGCGTATATCTTTCCTGTGTCAGTGGCAAATCTATCAATACGGCGCACAACGCCCACAGCAGTATTTGTCTCTGTGGGCGTTGTTGTTCTCGCGCTTCCTGTACAATAGCGATATAGTTCCGATAGGAGGGTCTCTATGAAGAATCATCAATTAACACAACAACAAATCCAAGCATACGCCCATCATCTTCAGATGGAGGAGAAGAGCCGTGCCACCATGGAGAAATATCTTCGGGATATCCGGGCATTTGCCCGCTGGCTTGACGGTCGTGCCATCAGAAAAGAACTGACTTCGGAGTGGAAAGGCCACCTTATAGCGCAGAACTATGCCCCAACGACAGTCAATGCCATGCTCTCTGCCCTGAACAGCCTGCTGGAGTTTCTTGACCTGCGGGAGTGCCGGGTAAAGTTCCTCAAGATCCAGCGCTGCCTGTTTCGGGATGCCGACCGTGAACTGACGAAGGAAGACTATCAGGGGCTTCTGAACACGGCGCGCAAATTGGGGCGGGAACGACTGGCTCTTCTGGTGGAGACCATTGGAGCGACCGGCATCCGGGTCAGCGAAGTACCGTATATCACCGTGGAAGCTGCGCAGCGTGGCAAAGCAGTGATTGCGCTTAAAGGCAAGATCCGCACCATCCTGCTTCCCGAAAAGCTGCGTCGCAAGCTGCTGAGGTACGCTAAAAAACAAAAAACCGCTTCCGGCACGATTTTTCGCACCAAAAGCGGAAAGGAACTTGGCCGTCGACAGATATGGGCGGAACTGAAAGGGCTGTGCAAGTACGCAGGTGTGGAACCGGGAAAAGTATTCCCACATAACCTGCGGCACCTGTTTGCCACAGTCTTCTATCGTGCCTGCCGGGATATCGCAAAACTGGCCGACCTGTTAGGCCACAGCAGCATCGAAACCACACGCATCTACCTGATTACTTCAGGCACAGAGCACCAACGGGAGATTGACCGACTAGGACTTGTGTTGTAGTCACAGAATCGACATTCCGTCTCAAAATCGGCTACATATTGAAATAATACACCGACATTATAGCAGGTGCGGACATGAAAGACAAGATATCTTTCAGATTTTGAGCGCAAAAACATAGACCGCAGGCATAATTTGCATATGCGGTCTGGCTTTCCGCGCCCTTTCGCCCTCTTTCCGCAAGAAAGATGGGCGATTTTTTTCCCATTTTTCCCATTTGATTGGAAGGAAAGGGCCGGTTCTATGCAGAATGTCGATTCTGCATAGAAGGGGGACTGCCCATGCGGGAAAGCCTGCATGATTTCTGCATACGGGAAGGGCGGCAAGAACTGCTGGATCAATGGGAAGAGGACACCAATCTTCCGCTCACTCCGGAACATGTACTGCCTGGAAGTGAGAAGAAGGTGTGGTGGCGGTGCAGTCTGGGCCATGAATGGCAGGCGAAAATCCGCTCTCGTGTAGATGGCTGCGGTTGCCCGATGTGTGCAAACCGTGCGGTGGCGCTCGGCAGCAATGATCTGGCAAGCCAGTTTCCTGAACTGGCTCAGCAGTGGCACTCTACGAAAAATGGCACGCTGACGCCCGGGGAAGTGACCTCTGGCACCAAGCGTAAAGTCTGGTGGCGGTGTGAAAAGGGTCACGAGTGGCGCGTTTCCGTCCAGTCCCGCACATTGGACGGGACTGGATGCCCGGTCTGCGCTGGACGGGTGATTATGCCGGGAGCGAACGACATGGCATCTCAGTTTCCGGAGGTGGCGCAGGAGTGGCACCCCACAAAAAATGGATCGCTGCTGCCGTCCCAGGTCACCCCCGCATGCAAACGGCGTGTCTGGTGGATCTGCCCCCTTGGGCACGAGTATATGGCTGAGGTAGGGATGCGGACCATTCGGGAATCGGGCTGTCCTTACTGTGCAGGGAAAAAGGTCCTGGCCGGGTTCAATGATCTGGCTACTACGCAGCCAGAAATCGCGGCACAGTGGCATCCAACGCTGAACAGTTCCCTGACTTCCCAGATGGTCACGGCAGGGTCGCACAAAAAGGTTTGGTGGGTCTGCGTTGAGGGTCATGTCTGGAAGGCTGCCGTATACTCCCGGGCCGGAAAGCAGAAGCGCGGCTGTCCGATTTGTGCCGGCATGGTCAGTGGAAAACGACGCGCACGCTACGAAAAAATGCTGGCAGAAGCCAAGGGGGTGATGGGGTATGACGGCAGAGCAATCCCTGCTGGATTTGCTGTCCATTCAAATGAAATGTGAGTACTTATCCGATCTGCGGTTTTTGTCATGGGAGCAGCGCCGGTATCTGGCACAAAAGCTGGACGAGCTGACACCCCGGCAGGAGGATATCCGGGACTGGAACGACGCCTTAACTTATCTCACCAGTGCGCCGCCGGAAAAGACCGCCTTTGCTGCTAAAGAGAGGTTGGTAAATCTGCTATCTAAATCTGATACAAAAATAGCTGAAACAAGAGGTGGATGTTAGGATTATGAAACGACTATTGGCAATATGTTTGAGCCTGTGTTTGATTCTGGGATTGCTGCCAACGGCGGCGTTTGCCGCGCCGGGGGCAGACGGGGATGGTTTGACGGCGGACAATCCGATATCTGTGCCGGCAGATCAAATGGTTATTAAAAATGGTACATACTACGGTATTTCCTACGAATGGTTGAAAGGCATAAACCCTGACAAACAAACCATGTACTTCTCTATTACATTGCCTGCAACCGTTACCGCTGTTTTTGACGATGGATTCCGGGATGCCTGGAATTCGCAGAAAGAAAGCAATGGTGCTGCTACCTATTATAGCGGCAGCCGACCGACAGACTGGGCGCCCTACTATGTGGTTTCTATTGACTTTTCGGAAGCGACCAGCCTGACGACGATCAATAAACAGGCAGCCATGTCCAACGGATACCTTTCCGGCGTACTGGATCTGTCCAATACAAAGGTTGAATCGATTGGAAAGAATGCGTTCAAGGAATGCTCCGGTTTGACCGGTGTGATTCTGCCGGAAACCTTGAAAAATATAGGATCAGATAATGCGGGCTCTGTATTTTACGGATGTACCGGTCTGGAATATGTCCGTACAGCGGGTGGTAGCCCCGATGCGGTATTTGAACTTCCTGAGAAGTTGTCGTATCTGGGAAATCAGAGCTTTTATAAATGCACAGGCCTGCCCGCTAACACTACGGCAGAGATCCCCGTATCGGTAACATATATGGGCAGTGAAGTGTTTCATTACACGCCGTCCGTTACCACCATTGTTGTCAAAGCCGATGATGCCAGCGAATATCATGGCGGAGCGTTTAAGATCAACGGTAATTATGGATTGGGAAATCGTCTGACCATATTTAATAACGCGGCAGCAAAGAATAGTTTTACGCCCAGCGGCAGCAACACGTATGCAAATTCTCTGACCTATGAGTTCACGCTGCACTATGGGGAAGAGGGTGGTACTGATGTCCGAACAGAGCCTAAGCTGTATGGACAGGCAGTAAATGTATGCAAGGCGGAGGACGGCAGTTGGGCGGTCAATGCGGATTATGAAATCCCGGAAGCCGGCTCCGCTAATGTACCCATTGGATACGCGGGCGGTTGGGCTTATAATAACAAACTGCTGACAACAACCACCGTCTTGAAACCCACAGGGGATCACCTCTATCTGGACGTTCAAAAGATTCTGCAAAATCCGACGGTAGAATTTATCGTAAACGGGGAAAAAATCGAGACAGAAGACACCTATCCTGAGCTGCGGGTGTCCGCTGGGTCAACGATTGGTGTTCAGGTTTCCCATTCCGCCGAAGACGTGGACGTAAAGTTTGAATATGAGTGGATTGATGTGTGGGGCGACGGCACAGAAGGTCCCCGTATGGAAGAAGACGGATTCGGCAGGTATAATCTTTGGGATAACCCGGAAGTGACAAATACCATTACAATCAATGGCACTGAGGACGAAAGGACTTCCTCCGGGAACTACACCGATGAAGACTACGGAGACGGTTACTACCTGCTGGTTATTTACGGCTATTCCAAACCCAAAAACGGAGGCCAATGGACAAAATTCTATCAGTCCGCCAATACTGCAATCGCGCCGGATCCGGATCGGACGGTGAACACCGCATATCTGTTTGACGTTACCATAGCAGAGCCTATTACCATCACCCCTGCTGATATCACGGTCTACACCGGCGGCGAGGGCTATACCGGCGCGGTGGACAATGCCGGACAGGAAAGCACCACCGCCAACGGTCTGCCCGAGCCGGGGTACTATATCACCCTGCCGGATTGGATCAACGATCAGCTTGGCGGCGATGCCAACGCAGAGAATCTGTCCGATATCCTCAAATTCACATACGAAGATGGTGAGGGCAGGAAAAGGGAATGGAAACTGGAACTTTACGGCACTGATGCCCACAGCAGCGATGTGGAGGGCACTGAGCGGCAACGTTATATCTACCGTATGCTGCCCGGTGTAACGGAAGACGGCGAGGAGGTTTCTGTCCGTCTGCAATTTAAGGATGCCGCGGGCAACGCCACGATCAGCGACGAATTTACGCCCGTCATGGAGGAACAGTATCAGGAATACACCATGAGCATCTATTCCGGCGAACTGGACACCAGCAAAATTACCGCCAGCCTAACTCTGCCCAACGGCCAGACGGTGACCTGCGGCGTAAACAGCGCCAATGGAAAGCTGGTAGTCCGCGGTCTGACCGGGGAGGACATAACGACGGAAATCATTGGTGATGAGGCTGACCTCTCCGGCGACGGGATTGCCGCATTGGCCAGCGGAACGATTACCTACTATGTCAACGGCAGCAATGTGGAACTGAATGACACCGAGGGCATGCGGCTGCTGGTGGATGATGTCCTTGATGACGGCGTGCTGGCAGATTACATTCAGAACAGCATGACGGAGATTATCCCTGCTGGCGACTATACCTATGCGCAGCAATATCTTGATCTGGTGGACACCAAAAACGGCAACGCCTACCTGACCACGGGCGAGGACGACAAGCTCGCGATCTACTGGAAGGTTCCCGCTGACTTTGACAGCACCAAGCCATTCTATATCGTACACTTTGACGCACTCAACCGGAATTACAGCAAATTGGAGGACGAACTCTCCCAGAATCCACCTGATCTCCTGACGACCCAGCTTGTTACGGTGAATGGCACCCAATATGTAAAATTTGATACCAACTCGTTCTCTCCCTTTGTACTGGTGTATGAGAAAGAATCCAGCGGCGGTGGCGGCGGTACGCATCAAAACTACACCCTCCGCTATGAAACCAACGGCGGCGAAGCGATTCAGTCGGAAACCCACGGCTACTCTTGGACGAAGCAATATGAGGAGTTGCCTGTTCCTGTACGAGACGGATATACCTTTGATGGCTGGTATCTTGACAGCCAGCTGACCGTTCCCGTGGAGGATGATGTCAAGGTTAATCACTCCACCATTACCCTGTATGCCAGTTGGTGCAAGGACATAAGCGATCCAGACATCACTGGCGTTTCCGATTGGCTCAACACAAGCGACCACAATGCGTACCTCGATGGATATAGTGATGGCACTTTCGGCCCGGACAATAATATGACCCGTGCCGAGGTCGCGCAGATGTTCTATAACTTGCTGTTAGATAAGGATGTTCCGGTTACGGTTGTTTTTTCTGATGTCCCCACGGACGCTTGGTATGCTGCGGCGGTAAACACTCTGGCATCCTTGGGGATTGTCAACGGAGTTGGCAACAGCCAATTTGCGCCCGACCGCCCCATTACCCGTGCTGAGTTCACAGTGATTGCCATGCGCTTCACCAATGGTACGACAGAAGGAGAAAATATTTTCTCTGATGTCAGCGAAAATGACTGGTTCTACAATCAGGTAGTCGGTTCCATCCAGTATGGCTGGATCACCGGCTACTCCGACGGCACCTTCCAACCCAACAAGACCATCTCCCGGGCAGAGGTGACCGCCATTGTCAACCGGATGCTGGATCGGCGTGCAGATGAGAATTTTGTGAGCCTGCATTTGGATGACTTGCGGTTGTTCTCGGATGTCTCTCGCAGTCATTGGGCTTTCTATCAGATTGTCGAGGCCAGCAATGCCCACAACTATGAAAAGGATGGGGACACTGAGAACTGGACTGAACTGCGATAAAGAGCAGATCGATTAGAAAAGAAATGACACCTTGCAGACAACACAATAAATTGCCGCAATAACAAGGAGTGGGATCGGCATATGCCGATCCCACTCCTTGTTCGCAACCACACCTAAACCACATTTTCCGGCGCAAGGCTTTGAGACTGCCCAGCTTATCCTGCCGAACAAACTCCATAAACCCAAGACTAAAGATACGCGCCCCCAAAAGACTTGCGTTGAAACCCTGTGCAGTATTCTTCCAGCAGACGCTTGGCAACTTTGGCTGATGCCGTCAACTTCTTTGGAACGGTGGCCAGAAGATCTGCTTCGAAGCCTTGCACGTATGTGGCAAAGAGAGGGGCTATCCGGCGCCGCCGGCAGTAACGGTCGTTCTGCGGAGGGCGACCCATGAGCAATTCCGCTTTTTTGTATTTCTGTTATATCGACATGGGAGAGAGCAGCGGCAGCAGCAGACGGTATTCCGTGAAGTCGCCGCAGGTGTACACCTGCTTGAGCTTGAAGCCGAAATGCAGGTACATCGGCACATTTTCACGCGACAGCGTTTCGAGTACGACGGCAGGATACCCCTGCGAAGCGGCGTGCTCGATTGCACCCTCGAGCAGATCACGGGCGATGCCTGTGCCACGGTAGGGTTTATCCACCGCAAACTGTGCAATATAATAGGGACGGCCGCAATAGCGCCGGTACCATTTGGTGCTGTGCACCTGTAAAACCGGGCGGCTGTTGCGCATGATCTGGGTCAGCAGCGGGCGGGGGATGTCGCGCAGCTCTTTACCATGCCGCAGCGCATAAAGGAATTGCCCGACCGGGCCGAAATGCGACAAGCGGCGTGGGTCGGCGCCGACAAGCGCGCCTGCAAGCGCGCCGTCCGGTGCATCGCACACAAATACATCACCGCAGGAAAAGAAATAGCCCTGCCCCATGCCGAGCACAGTCGGGCCAATTCGACGGGCAGTCTCCGGGTCGATGCCGGAAAACTGCTGCTGTAATTCTTCTTTTTCGTAAAACTGGTCGAACATCAGCGCGGCCAGCGCCGCGCGATCTTCGGGTCTTGCCTTGCGCATATCGGTCCCCTCCAACCTGATTGATACCCTGATGATAGCACGTGTGCCGCCCGCCCGTCAAGCAATGCGCTTGGGACGCGTCAAAAACGTGCGGCCGCTTGGACAATTCTTTGTTTATTGTTACAATGTGCGCGTAAAACGGGGCGGTTTTGCTTGAAAAAAGCCGGATATGGTGTTAAACTAAAGGAAATTGTATGAATGTCTGCCAAGGTGCCTTGGCCGCAAGAAAAAGACAGAGTTGAAAGGACGACTGACATGAACAACGTGTACGAAAGCCCGCTGTCCTCGCGTTACGCTTCGGCGGAGATGCTGTATACCTTCTCTGCGGATATGAAGTTTTCGACCTGGCGGCGCCTGTGGCTGTCGCTGGCCAAGGCCGAAATGGCGCTTGGCCTGCCGATCACGCAGGAGCAGGTCGACGAGATGGCTGCGCATCTGACCGATATCGATTATGATGTCGCGCGCGCCCGCGAGAAGGAAGTCCGCCATGACGTTATGGCGCATGTGTACACCTTCGGCAAGGCAGCCCCCAAGGCGGCCGGTATCATCCACCTCGGCGCAACCAGCGCGTACGTCGGCGACAACACCGACATCATCCAGATCCGTGAGGGCTTGCTGCTGGTGCGCAAAAAGCTCGCGGTCGTGCTGGACAAGCTGGCGCGCTTCGCGGAAGACCATAAGGCGCAGCCGACGCTCGGCTTTACGCACTTCCAGCCCGCGCAGCTGACCACCGTCGGCAAGCGCGCAACGCTCTGGATGAACGAGCTGCTGATGGATCTGTCCGAGGTCGAGTTCCGCATCGAGAACCTGCGCATGCTGGGTTCCAAGGGCACGACCGGCACGCAGGCGTCCTTTATGGAGCTGTTCGACGGCGATGAGAGCAAGGTCAAGGAGCTGGAAAAGCGCATCGCGGACGATTTCGGCTTTGCGGGCGTCGTTCCGGTGTCCGGCCAGACCTACTCGCGCAAGATCGACGCGCAGACGCTCGCGACCCTCGCCGGTATCGCGGAGTCCGCGTCCAAGTTCGCCACCGACCTGCGTCTGCTCCAGCACCTCAAGGAGATCGAGGAGCCGTTCGAGAAGCACCAGATCGGCTCGTCCGCGATGCCGTACAAGCGCAATCCGATGCGTTCCGAGCGTATCTGCGCGCTGGCGCGCTATGTCATCTGCGACAGCCTGAACCCGGCCTTCACCTCTGCGACCCAGTGGTTCGAGCGCACGCTGGACGACTCGGCCAACAAGCGTATCTCTGTACCGGAGGCGTTCCTCGCAGTCGACGCGATCCTGAACATTATGATCAACGTCGTTTCCGGCCTTGTGGTTTACCCCAAGGTGATCGAGGCGCGTGTGATGAACGAGTTGCCCTTCATGGCGACCGAGAACATCATGATGGATGCGGTCAAGCGCGGCGGCAACCGTCAGGAGCTGCATGAGCGCATCCGTGAGCACTCGATGGCGGCCGGCAAGCGCATCAAGGAGGAAGGTCTGGATAACGACCTGATCGACCGCATCGCTGCCGACCCGATGTTCGGCATGACGCGCGAGCAGATCCTCGAGCACCTCGACCCCAAGGCTTATATCGGCCGCTGCCCGTCGCAGGTGGACGAGTTTATCAGCCAGTGTGTCCGTCCGGCGATCGCGCCGTACCTGACCGAGGAAGAGGTTACGGTCGAGATTAACCTGTAAGGCAGTTTTGGGACGAAAAAAGCTCCCCCTGACGCTGGGGGAGCTTTTCTGCGGTTGACTTTTGCAGGCATCCGCAGTATACTGACTAAGTTGTAAAAAGGAATAAGGAGGCTGCAAACATTGAAGAAAAGTGTGATTTCCTTCATTGCCGTCCTGCTCGTGATTGTTTTCTTGGGCGTGACAGCGGTGACGGGTGTGTATATTCCGGGGGGCTGGACGATGCCGTTCCGGGACACCGCGGTCAGTGACACCACGGATACCACGGACACGACGGACACGACCGGCGACACTTCCACGACCGGCGAGACAACGGATACGCCGACGGACGAAACCACACCGACGGATGAAACGGCAAGCACTGACGAGACTGCACCGGAAACCGGCAGCGACGTTGATGTAAACACCGTTGACACCACGGAGGAAACCGCCGAGGAGACGACTACCGAGACCACGGCGACTGACCTCAAGGCGATCATCCCGAGCGTTATGGATACCGAAAACGGCATCCGCCTCGGCCTTGATCTGGTCGGCGGCTCGCGCATCGTTTACGAGGCGCAGATTCCGGAAGGCTACGACATGGCCAATCTGGCCGACGATATGAACTCGGTGCAGAAGGTCATCCGTCAGCGTTTGACGGACAAGGGCTTCACCGAAGCGACCGTCACCCTGACCGGTGATAACCGCGTCACGGTTGAGATCCCGCAGATCACTAACCCGGAAGAAGCCGTGCAGACGCTCGGCACCACCGCGCAGCTTGTATTTATGGACGCGGACGGTAAAGAGTGGCTGACCGGCGAGGACATTTCCAAGGCTTCTTACGGCTATGGTCAGCCGACCGGCACGGAGGTCACCGACATCCATTATGTACAGGTGCAGTTCACCAGCGAAGGCCGTCAGAAGTTTGTAGAAGCAACTGCAGCTGTGTCTGCGCGTACGGATGGTACCAATCAGCTGTACATTGTCATGGATAACCAGATCATCTCCTATCCTTCCGTCAGCCAGACGATCGATAGCGATAGCTGTGTTATTTCCGGCAGCTTCACCCGCGAGAGCGCGCAGGAGCTGGCTGATCTGATCAACGCAGGCCAGATTCCGTTCTCGCTGACGCAGGTTGAGCTGCGTTCGGTTGGTCCGCAGCTGGGCGCAGACGCAATGCGCACCTCGCTGATCGCGGGCGCGATCGGCGTGTTGCTGGTATGCCTGTTCATGCTGATCGTTTACCGCATCCCCGGTCTGGTTGCATGCCTCGCACTGGGTTTCTATATGGTTATCGAGGCGCTGATCTTCAGCCTGATCCGTGTCAACCTGTCCCTGCCGGGCATCGCGGGTATCATCTTGTCAATCGGTATGGCGGTCGACGCGAACGTCGTTATCTTCGAGCGCATCAAGGAAGAGCTGCGCGCGGGCAAGACGGTCAAGAGCGCGATCGACTCCGGCTTCAAGCGCGCGTTTACCGCGATCCTTGACTCCAACGTCACCACCCTGATCGCGGCGGCAGTACTGTTCTTCCTCGGCACCGGCACGATCGTCGGCTTTGCGACCACGCTGGGCATCGGCGTTATCGTTTCGATGTTCACCGCGCTGACCGTGACCCACTTCCTGCTCAACCGCATGGTGGATTTCCGCATCCGCAGCCCGAAGGCGTATGGCCTGAACGACCATGCCCTGCGTCCGCGTTTTGCGGTTATCAAGAAGTTCAAGATTTTTGGCGGCATTTCGATCCTGCTGGTTGCAACCGGTCTGGTATCGCTCATCCTGCTGCCCTTCGGTCAGAACTTCTTCAACCTGAGCATTGACTTTGCCGGCGGCACCGAGATGGAGTTCGCGATGCACCAGAAGGTCGATCAGAACCTCCAGACCGAGATTTCCGACCTGTTTGAAGAGGTCACCGGCGTGGAGCCTTCCTCTGTTACCTCTTCGGGCGACGCCAACGAGAACGTGCTGATCCGCTCGACCTCGATCGATTCGGAAAAGCGTGAGGCTGTCATCGAGAAGATGACCGAGACCTACGGTCTGGCCGACACCGATATCTATAACAACAATGACGTTTCCGCGTCGGTTGGTTCCGACCTGCAGCGTGCGGCGTTCCTGTGCGCGATCGTTGCAATCGTGCTGATGCTGATCTATATCACCATCCGCTTTGAGCTGACCAGCGGTCTGGCGGCAGTCGTTTGCCTCGTGCAAGACCTGCTGATCATGCTGTCGGTTTATGTCTGGCTGCAGATTCCGCTGGACACCAACTTTATCGCCGCGGCACTGACCATCTTCGGTTATTCGATCAACGCGTCGATCATCGTATTCGACCGCGTGCGTGAGAACCTGCGTACCGCGCGCAAGGAGCCGTTTGAGGAAGTCGCTGAGCGCAGCGTATGGCAGACGATGGGCCGTACCATCAACACCTCGCTGACCACGTTGTTCACGGTCGGCATGATCTTCATTCTGGGTGTGCCGTCCCTCAAGCAGTTCACGCTGCCGCTGATCGTCGGTATCCTCGCGGGTGCTTGGTCGTCCATCATGCTGTCCTCCAGCCTGTGGGCGTTCTTCCGCAAAAAGTTCCGCAAAAAGCGCATCTAATGGAGTACAATACAAAGGCCGGGCTTGCTGCCCGGCCTTTGCCGCACCTGTTATCAGAAAGGAGAAAGCACCATGCGCATCGGCATGTCGACCGCATGCTTTTATCCCCAGCCGCTCGAAGAGATTCTGCCGATTATCGCGAGGCTGGGTGTGCACGCGGTCGAGATCTTTTTCAACACCGAAAGCGAGTTCGAGCCGCGCTTTTATGAAACGCTGGGTGCGCAGGCGCGCAGCCTCGGGCTGGATATCGTGTCTGTGCATCCTTATTCCTCGCTGATGGAGGGCATGCTGCTGTTTTCCGACTATGCCCGCCGCACGGAGGACGGCATGATGCAGTATCAGCGGTATTTTGAGTGCGCTGCCGCGCTAGGTGCGCGCTATCTGACCTTCCACGGCGAGCGCGACATGGGACGCACAGACGATCCTGCGCGTTGGGAGCGCAAATGTGCGGCCTACCGCCGCTTATGCACGCTGGCGGCGGCCTGCGGCGTGACGCTCGCGCAGGAAAACGTCGCGTGGTGCCGCTCGCGTGATCCGGCCTTTCTCCGTGCGCTGTACCGCGATGTGCCTGAACTGCGGTATACGCTGGATATCAAGCAAGCCTATCGGTCGGGGCAGAGCTGGAAAGAGGTGCTGGATGTGATGGGGGATCGGTTGGTCAACGTGCACATCAATGACTTTTCTGCCGAGCAAAGTTGTCTCGTCCCCGGCGCAGGCACGATGGATTATGCGGACTTTTTCTCTCGGCTGCGCACCACCGGTTACGACGGGCATACGATTATCGAGGTTTACCGCTCCAATTTCCATGATCCGGAAGAACTGGGCAGCGCCGTGCACATGCTTGGGCGTTTCGCACCCATATAAACGCAAAAAGCGGCACAGTATTTTGGTGCGTTGATTGACTTTGCGCCACAAGCGGTGGTATAATACAGATGAATATGGAGAAAACTTCCGGTATGTTAGGGGGAAACGCTATGAAATGTCCGTTTTGCGGCTTTGATGACAGCAAGGTCGTCGATTCCAGGCCGACTGATGAGGGTACCAGCATTCGTCGCCGCAGAGAGTGTTTAAAATGTTTAAAGCGTTTCACCACATACGAGACTGTTGAGCGCATGCCGTTGATGCTGGTCAAGCGTGACGGCACGCGGCAGGCCTATGACCGGCAGAAGCTGCTTGGCGGTTTGATCAAGGCCTGTGAAAAGCGTCCGGTATCGCTGCCTCAGCTGGAGCAGATCGTGGACACGGTCGAACAGCGTGTGTTCGGCTCGCTCGAGAGCGAGGTGTCCAGCAAGGTCATTGGTGAGCTGGTCATGGAGCAGTTGCGGCAGATTGATGAGGTCGCCTACGTGCGCTTTGCGTCGGTTTACCGCCAGTTCAAGGACATTAACACATTTATGGAGGAACTGAATACCCTGCTGAAGGACAAGGGGAATTGATTTCCTCCCCACCAAAACCGGCGAAAAATCCCCCTAAAAATCGCAGGTAAAAATAGAGAGGAATAAGGACTTAAGGTACGAAAGTGCTTTAAGTCCTTTTTTGATACCTGAAAAGGGGAGGTAGGGGGATAGAAAAGTGCAGGAAACGGAGAGGGGAAAAAACGGGCAAAAAGAAAATTGTCGATTTTTCAGAGATTTTCGGTCGATTTTGGGGGAGACGAAAAAGAAAATGGACGCATTTTCATAACGGGTTTGAACGGACGAAAAACGGGGAGCAATCGGGACAATAACGGATATGAACGGCTTCAAACGGATCAATTTCCGCCAAATCGCATTATTCTGAGATTCTCATTTTGCTTCGTAAATCGCAACTATCACCATATTTCCGGCCAATCGCTTTACATGGACACGCAAAAAATCGCTCGTTTTTCTCGGATTTTCGGTCGGTTTTAGGTGGGACGATGACAGGAATTGAATAAGGATGCAACAAATAATGAGCGTCAGACAGTTGAAAAGAATTTGAATATGATTCAGCGGATTTACAAAGAACTGAACGTTGCTGTGGTTTGTATTTCCAGCCTCAACCGTTTAACCTACGGTCAGCCGATTAAAAAGTCAAGCTTTAAGGAAACTGGTCAGATTGAATATGATGCTGCGGTATTGATTGGTTTGCAGGGGCATGGCATGCATAAATTGGATGGATTGTCTGACAAGGAGCGTGTGAAAGTTGCATCGGAAATGGGATTGGGCGGTCCTGCCAAAAAGAATGAGGATGGTTCTGTCTCATGCGAATTGGTCATTGTAAAAAATCGAAAGGGAGAAAATGCAGGTTGGGCTACGAATAAGTATATTCAAACCGGACAGTGGATCTTTTCACAGCGCATTGATCGAAAATGTGGTAGAAAAGCGTTCTTGACAGCAATCACCGAACCAACTCAGGCGGGAAACCCTTCTCCGCAACATGGAGAAGGACGTTGGGTCTGGGTAGATGTAGAATGGAGTCAGTATCAGGGACGTTGGTTTCCACGGGTAAAAAGAGTGTATCCGCCGAATACATATCAACCTATGGCTAAGGATTTTTGTATCGCAACGGATCATTGGGGTAAGGGAAGTAATAGTGTGAATCATGCAGTGGCGCTTGCAAACTATTCTCCGTATCCGGTACTGTTGGCAGATACGCAGGAGAAAAACTCTCCGATGAATCAGTACTGCGAAGAAAATCATATTTGTGTTGTACCAATTTCAGGTATGCCGGGAGATTACATGCGCCCCAACGGCAGAATCATTGTGGATCGAAAGGACAGCCTGTCAGAACTGTATCATAATTTCTTTAAGGGAACGAGTTGGGCGTCTTATGCGGTAGCAGCACAATTGGCAGGAGCAGAAGGCAAGAAACTGGTTTTCGTGATTGCTGTTGATCCGGGCGACAATGTGCGCTGTCTCAATGATTTATCAGGCTGGCAGGGGAGGCTCCCCGATGAAACGATTGTGAAAGGGGCCAAACTGCTCGAACAACTGAAACGGTATCATAAGCTTTTTCATAATACCCGATTTTACTTTGTTTTGCGCCATGCTCAGGGCGCTGCGATCTGGCGGTTAGTAAGTGCCTGATAGTGGTTGATGCAAAAATAACCTGCATCGGTTTTCGAATTGGTGCGAAACGGATCTTCGCGCCCATTTAGAAAAGGTTCATCGTTTGCTAAGCATATCGGGATGTGATATAACAACACCCTTCGGCGGGCATTATGTAATGATATCGATAAATATACCTTTGTCATAAATGTATGTACGCGGGAGCAGGCCATGATATAGTGTGATAAATAGCAGGTGTTTTCTCGGACAAGTTGAGAAGGTTATTTGGCTATGAAAAAAACCCGCATGAGACAGGAAAACAAAACTAAATCAATATGTTTTTAGGCAGCGGTCAAACAGGTCTTGGCGAATTCTCAAACTAAAATGACATAATCACAAATAAATAGTATCGTTTGCGTCCGGCGGTGCAGTGATGTTGTGAACCGCCATACATTCACTTGCTGGCAGCGTGCTTGCAACAGACAAGCCATCTGCGCGCGGGTTGCATTTGCATTATAGTTGGCAAATTGCACGCCGGAATGGTCAGCAGAGCAGCCAGACCGACCGCCGTCAGACCTTTTATTATTCTTCTCCTTTATTGTATGTTCTCCTTTTCGAGGGTGATGTTATCTTGATTTCAAAAGTTCATAACTTCTTAATATATGGGAAATACTGATAACTTATAATATACCAATATAGTGAAATAAAGTAAGTATTCGCCGCTTTTGGCGGAAAACAAGGAAAAGGTGGAGATGAGATGGAATATATCTTGCAAACAGATAACCTATCGAAAGTCTATGGGGCAAAAACTGTTCTGAATCATGTGAGCATTCATGTGCCGAAAAAGTCGATCTATGGTTTGGTGGGGAAAAACGGTGCTGGAAAAACCACGCTTATGCGTATTATCTGCGGCTTAACGCAGCAAAGCGAAGGCAGTTATACATTATTAGGAAAGACAAATGATGACGCAGTGCGAAATAACATGGGGATGCTGATTGAAAAACCAGGCATCTATGAGCACATGACAGCGTTAGAAAATCTGCGCTATTTTTCACTGCTGTTTGGCATCCAATCGCAAGACCACCATAGAATACTGGAAATGGTGGGATTGCAAAACGCTGCAAAAAAGAAAGCACGCCAATTTTCTCTGGGAATGAAGCAACGATTGGGCATTGCAATTTCGTTGCTGGGAAATCCCGATTTTCTCATTCTCGATGAGCCAATCAATGGCCTTGACCCGGAAGGCGTATATGAGATGCGTAAAATGCTGGAGACGTTGAATCGCGAAAATGGGACCACCATCATGATTGCCAGCCATATTCTAAGCGAATTATATAAACTGGCCACAGATTACGCTATTATTGATGGCGGATGTCTGATTGACGAGTTCAGCAAAGAAACGCTGGAAAGTGCATGCAGCAGCGGCGTCCAGGTTACAGTTGAGCCGGAATATTTGCAAGATGCGAAAGCACTCATCGCATCTCGTTATCCGGATGTTCGATGTGAAGTTCTTTCCAAGCAAAGCTTGCGGTTGTATGAGAAGATCAATCCGGCGGATCTTAACCAATTCCTGGTGGAAAACAAAGTGCGTGTATGTGGTTTGGGGGCCAACGATGAAGACATTGAGTAATTTTTTGTAGAAAAACTCTCGGGAGGGCAAGCGGTATGAAAAATTTAGTTCGTGGACATATTTATCAGCTGAAAAAAGACAATTTCTTTTTCGGCTGCCTTGCTCTTGGTGTTATTTTTCTGATTGTATCGATCCGCTTTCCATCTCTGGGACTTGAAGCAAACGGGATAGACAGTTTGTTTGGTACATTCTTAGGCGGTGATATCGTTCTTTATGCCTTTATGTTGCTAACAGCGAATATGATTGCAGAAGCGTATCGCTCCGGTGTGATAAAGAATATTGTGGGGCGGGGTATCTCGAAGAAACCATTTTATCTCTCGATCGTTTTCACGATATCCGCTGCATATTTATTGGTCATGTTGATCAGCGGTATCATTATGGGAGTTCTTGCAGGCAGCAAATTTGGCATGGGGACAATTCTTTATCCTGCTTACTATGCTCTTTCCGTAATAGCACGCATTCTTTTTGCCATGGCGTACATCAGCTTTGCAGTCACTATGACGATCCTCACCAGAAATGCCATTACAGGAGTTGTCTTTGGCCTTGTGATTCCGAACATCCCGCAAATTCTGGAAATGTTTTTGGACTTTTTGCGGATTCATATTGACCTTGATTTTTTCAAAATCTCTACACACATGCCGTCTGTTTATGCGGCATCGAATGACTTATCATCATTTCTGCCGTGCTTCGTTGTGTTGTGTGGATATCTTATTTTATCTGTTTTGACTGGTTTTAGGCTTTTGAAGCATCAGGATATCAAATGATTTAAGTTTGAATATCTACATAAGCATCTTTGGCAATTTGTATTGTGCCTGATTTCCTCCACACCAAAACCGGCGAAAAATCCCCCTAAAAATCGCAGGTAAAAAGAGAGAGGAATAAGGACTTAAGGTACGAAAGTGCTTTAAGTCCTTTTTTGATGCATAAAAAGAGGCCCTGCGGCATATTGTCGCAGGGCCTTATTTCGATACTGAAGTGCTATTCTGTGTAGGCTGGTATTTTCTGAAAAGTGTGTCATGGCAATTCAGAATACACTAGCACAGTTCTGCAGCACGGGGAACGGTATTTGTTGCGCTTTGGCGGCATCCGCTGCCGTCATGTCAACGCCGATTGAAAAATGATGCTGTATCCAACCGGCGCAATCATTGCGATGCAAACGGCAATCATCGCGATGGGCCAAGAAGCGGCAGTAGGATGACCGCCAACAGAATACCGGCAGCGATTATCAGGATCATGGGAAAATCGTTTTTCTTGTTTGTAACTAAGGAGGCGCTATTATTGCGGCAGTTCGGACAGGAACGTCTCAAATTGCACCATATCTTGATCGGATAGATTCAGATAGTCATAAATCAAGTCGATGCACTCGTCATAATATCCGCTTTGCGCCATTTGCTCGACAAATTGGCAGATAGGAGTTAATCTGCTGCCATTGTCGGAAAACTCCAGAAATTGATCCACTGCAGCATCATAGTTGCCTGCAAGGAATTCGGTTACTGCACCCTGTATAGCGGAGGTGCTTGGTGTTTCCGAGGCGCCACTTACGTTATATTTTTCTGCCGCCCGGTCGACCAGTTTGCTGAAATCGCCTTCGATCCGGGAGGCGATGTCCTTGGTGTAGCATGTCGCGGATTTGGCGGAGACGAACATTGCACTGCCATCCGGATTGCAGTAGACATAACCGTATCCGCTTTGCGCTAATTCGGAGATATCGCTGTTGTATGAGCTATCCAGTTCCTTGCCGAGAAAATAATAATTGTAGTGGGTCTTTGAGGAATTGCCGCTCCGGATCTCACTTCGTTGACCGGGGCTCAGAGAGTTCCAAAGACCTGGTGTGAATGCACTGGTATCATACTTGTTGCCGCCGCTGGTATAGGTTCTGGTGGCAAAGTCGCCGTAATAGGACACACCGCTTTCGTCTATCTTTACGGTATCGTAGTAGCCGCCGACCCCATTTTGCAGCGTGTAGATCTCAGCATCGTCTGCAATGAAGAAATCAGCAATCTGTTCGCTGTCCATAAAGGTTTGATCCGCCAGCAAAGGGGATTCGGAGGCCTGTGACAGCGCGGTCACCAAGGTAACAGAATCATTCGCGTCCAATGAAAGCTGGATGGCCTCGTTATAATGCTGGCTGATTTCGTCGATCGGGATGATATCATTTTCGTTGATCTGATAATATTCCGCGGCGGCATCGTTGAATGCGCTGACCTTATCCAGCACGCTCAGCAGCCTTTCTGCGGTGTTCAGTTCCTGCTCCTGCTTGGATTCGGCGCCATTTTCCGCCACTCCATTCTGCAGGTCGGTGCGCATGTTTTCCGCCAGACGTATGTAGTAATTTTTCAGGCACTCCTTAAGCGGTTCGTCCTCATAGTTGACCCGCTTGAGAAACGGCATCATTTCCACAATGACACCGTGCGCGTTAGTGACCGTTTCCCCAAATTCGTTCTCTATCTGGTCATCGCTGTCCAGACCGGCATTCTGGAACGACAGGTCGATCACCTGCGTTTGCAGCTGTTTGACAAACTTTTTGTGGAACGAGGATTTGTCCTTGACCGGATTCCAGTATTCTTCAATAAAATCCTTCGAGGTTTCCGCGTCATAGGGATCGGCAAAGGAAAGCGCATAGCCGCCCATTACCGGTTCGATTGCATCATTCATTTTGGATTGCGTACTGCGGTATAATTGATACCCTAAAAATGCAGAGGCGATCACAATAAAAACGGCCACCGCGATCAAGATGATTTTTTGGCCTTTCGATAATACCATCTTCTGCCCACTCCTTATATTTCAATATCGGGTAAATATTGCATACTCGTATTATATCAAAATGCAAAATAAATGCAAGCTGTATCAAAGGAACATGGTTAATATGCACAATTCTTTCGTCGGATATGAAAAATAGGTGTTGCTATATCTGGTAAATGGGGGCAGTGAAACAAGAAGAACGAAATGAATAGGAATTGACCCTATACGAAACCTTTCGTGAAAAACAAGCCTCCAACAGGGAGGGAATGGAAAAAACGATGGAAAGGTGCAGATATATTATACATTACGAAACCGTTGCGAAACCAAAACCGACACGGTATTATGAAAATATCAGATTGGTTAATTCCTATAAAATGACGGCGATATGACGCTTGGTTTTGTGAGAACGATAGAAAGGAGCGTGATGAATATGAACATTAAGGAAATTGCAGCACTTGCGGGTGTTTCGGTTGCAACCGTATCTAAGGTACTGAACCAGAAGGATCGCGAGATCAGCGACGAAACCCGAAACCGCGTACTAAGGGTTGTAAAGGACAGCGGATATGTGCCTTACTCCAAACGCTACAAATCGAATTTGCAGAGCAATCATCTGCTGGGTGTGCTGATTTCCAAATCATATGCGGACTACAATGAGGTGATTCATGCGATCCAGAGTGCAGCGGCAGCGGAAAATTTTGCTGTTGTCACATGCCAGCTGGAAGATTTTCCGCAGCAAATGAAGATTTTGCAATGCAATCATGTGGATGGAATGATTTTGGTAGGTTCGCCGCAAAGCTATCATTCCGTTGTTGAGGATATCCAGATCAAGCAGATACCGTGTGTTGTGGTTGCGGATATGCCGCAGCAAAATCATGTTTTCCCTACGGTTTATTGTCAGGCAGATGAAGCTGCATACGCGGCCGTCTCCTATCTCATTGGCAAGGGGCATCGGAAAATCGGCTGCCTGGTTGGGGCTGGCTCATCGATGACGGAGGGCTATCGAAGGGCGCTTTATGAAAACAATATCGAGTTTAATCAAAGCGATATTTTTCAGGGAGATATCACAGACAGCAAAACACAGGCGCTGCTGGATGAATGGCTCAAAAACGGCTATACGGCGATCTTTTGCCAAGGGTCAGGACAGGTTATCTATATTTACCGCAGGCTGAAGGAAAACGGCATGGCCATACCGGGGGATTGCTCGATCATGGCCGGCACAGACTGTACGTATTTTTCGCTGCTCAATCCGCCGGTTACAGCGGTCAAACCGTATTTTGACAGGGTAGGGGAACAGGCGGTTGCACGGGTGATCGAGCTGATCCGCAAGCAAGTGGTGATCCCAACGAAGGATGCGGAAGAAGTAACGATTGTGGAACGGGAGAGCGTCAGTCCGCCGCTCAAAGAGCACGGCAAAAAGATCGTTCTTGTCGGCAGCGTAAACATGGACGAGACGATTTCGGTCGGCCGTTTGCCGATGGAAGGGGAAACCATGATTGCGCGCGGTGTTACGCTTCTGCCGGGCGGTAAAGGCGCCAATCAGGCGGTCGGCGTCGGCAAGCTGGGAGGAGCGGCTTATCTGATCGGCTGCGTCGGAAGCGATACGGCGGGCAAGGAGATTTACAACCATCTGCTCAACTGCCGCGTGAAAACAGACGGCATCCGGTTCGTGGATGAAATGTGCACCGGCAAGGCCTATATCAATGTGCCGATACATGCCGCAGGGGAAAGCACGATCGTGGTGTATGCGGGTGCCAACCGGCAGCTGAATGTGGAATATATCCGCCAGCAGCAGGCGTTGTTCGATCATGCGAAATACTGCCTGCTGTCCATGGAAATCCCGCAGGAAACCGCAGCATATACGATACAGATGTGCAGCGAAAGAAAAATTCCGGTCATTTTGAAACCGGCGGGCGTGGACAGTATTCATAAGGACTTGCTGGAAGCGGTCACCTATTTCGTTCCCAACCAGAAGGAGCTGCACACATTGGTGCCCGGGACTGGGACGGTGGAACAGAAGGTGGAGTCGCTGTACCAGCTGGGGATCCCCAATATCATTGTCACGTTGGGGAAGGACGGCTGTTATCTGAAAAACAGCGAGTATGCAAAGCATTTCCAAGCGGCGCCGTTCAAAGCCACGGACAGCACCGGAGGCGCGGACGCCTTTATCAGCACGCTGGCGGTTTACCTCAGCGAAGGCGCGCCGCTGGTACAGGCCATCGGGTTTGCCACATACAGCGCGGGGATCTGCGTGACCCAATGGGGCGTACAATCCGCCATGACCACACGGGCGGCACTGGAAATGTACCGGGCGGAAATTATGGAGAAATTCCGCCCGTAACAAGGGCGGAGCAGAAAAAATAGAAAATGGTTTAGGAGATGCGGTTATGAAAAAGATCTTGGTTGTCGGAAGCCTCAATATGGATTTTGTGATCGACGTGGATAAGATGCCGGTACCGGGGGAAACCATTCTGGCGCATGGGATGCGTCTGGTTCCGGGCGGCAAAGGCGCCAATCAGGCGTATGCGGCGGCAAAGCTGGGCGGAGAAGTCGCCATGATCGGCGCGGTGGGAGACGACCAGTTCGGCCGTTTGCTGAAGGATAATCTGACCTCTGTAGGGGTGGACGTTTCGGGCATTGAGACGCTTGCAGGATGCCCCACGGGGAACGCCATCATCACGGTCGAGGAAAAGGGCGAAAACTCGATTATCGTCGTGCCCGGCGCAAACGCGCAGCTAAGCAAGGAAATGATCGACCGTCACATGGATCTGGTGGATGCCTGCGATATGATTATTATGCAGCTGGAGATCCCGCTGGATGTGGTATCCTATGTCAAGGAGATCGGTATGGCGCGCGGCAAGCAGATCATTTTGGACCCTGCCCCGGCCAAAGCTGGTCTGCCGGACAGCTTTTTCGCGGGATTTGACATCGTAAAGCCCAACGAAACCGAACTGCAAACCCTGCTGGGCAAAACGCTCCAAACCCCGCAGGAGCTGCGGGAAGGGGCGCAAAGCCTGCTGCAGAAGGGCATTGGCACGGTGATGGTCACGCTGGGCGGGGACGGCGCATGGCTGGTCACAGACCAGTCCGTGGAGGAGTTCCGTGCCTGCAAGGTTACGCCGGTGGATACCACGGCGGCGGGCGACAGCTTTACAGCGGCTTTTGCCGTGGCGTGCAGCCGCGGCGAGAGCTATCAGCAGGCCATTGCCTTTGGCAACCGTGTATCCGGGATCGTGGTGACCCGGCCGGGCGCACAGACCTCCATCCCGACCATGGAAGAGGTCGCTGCGCTGCAGTAAAGCGGCGGACAGAAAACAGCGCATCCCGGCCGACACCGTATGCAGGCCGGATGATGAGACGTAGCTTGGGGATAAAGTGCGGAGGCTGAGAAAATGAAACGAAGGAACAGCGCCGGGGCGCTGATGGTAACGCTGTTGATCCCGGTGGCAATCGCTATCAATATGGTGGGCGGACAGATGACGTCGGTGTTGAGCCTGCCGATCGCGCTGGATATGATCGGCGTATTGCTGGTCGGGGCGCTGGCGGGGACGGTTCCCGCTGTGATCACCGCGGTGTTGACAAACCTGCTCAATGGTATGTTGGATCCGAGCTGGATTCCATATGTCATCTGTTCGTTTTTTATCGGGCTTACGATCGGTCTGCTGGCCAAATGCAACATGATGAACCGCATATGGAAGGCGGCTATTTCCGGTGTGCTGATTGCGCTGGTAGCGACGGTTACATCCACATTTGTCACCGTGTTTTTCTTCGGCGGGATCAGCGGCGGCGGTTCGGCCATGATTATCGCGGGCCTGCTTGCCACGGGGCAGCAGCTTGTGCAGTCTGTCTTTTCGGTTTACATCGTAACCGAGCTGGTGGGCAAGCTGATTTCCACCTTTGTCGCGTATTTCATTATAAAAGCAATCTCGGATCGTACGCTGCTGAAATTCCCTTATGGCAGCAAGTACATTGTGCGGAAAACGGGCTGAGGAGGCAATTATGAATACAGAGAAAAAAGAAAACCCGATTTGCGCGCTGTATCCGCTGACAAAGCTGTATTTGGCAGCGGTGCTGATCGCGGCGGCTGTCCTGTTTCCTGCGCTCCCGGCGCGGATCGCATGCTTTGCGTGTATTCATGTGCTGGCCTGGGCCAGCGGCTGCTACCGCGCCGTCGTAAAACGGTGGGCGGGCACGCTGGGCATCCTGTTCCTGATCATTCTGGTGGTACAGACGCTGTTTTATCCGGGGGAGCAGGTGCTGTTCCAGATATGGATTTTTCAGGCCAAGCGGGAGGGCCTGATGCTTGCCCTCAAGCTGGGGATACTGCTGCTGGATGTGGGCGGCAGCCTGATCTGGTTTTTTGCGATCACGTCGGAAAAGGCGCTCGTGACCGCATTGCACAAAGCAGGCATGAGCACGGATATGACCTATATCCTGCTTTCCACCCTGCAGATGGTGCCGGTTTTGAAGCAAAAATCCGCAGTGATTATGAATGCGCAAAAGGCGCGGGGCTTGGAAACCGAAGGAAATGTGCTGGTGCGCGCACGAGCGTTCCTGCCGGTTTTGGTGCCGCTGGTGCTAAGCTCGCTCCAAGGGACGGAGGAACGCGCGCTTGCGCTGGAAGCCAGAGGTTTTTCCGTGGAGGGGAAAAAGACCCATCTTTTTGATATCCGGCCCGGAAAGGCTGACCGCGTGGCGGCGGTGCTCCTGACTGTGCTGCTGCTGTGCATGATCGCGGGGAGGGTTGCATTATGGATGGCGTGATCCGGTTGGAAAACATTACGTATACCTATCCGCTGGCGTCTGTGCCGGCGCTGAAAAATATCGATCTGACGCTGGAACGCGGAAAATTCTATGCTTTGCTTGGCGCAAACGGCAGCGGAAAGACCACGGTTTGCAACGTGATCCGCGGCTTTATCCCCGGCTTTTTCCAAGGCGAACTGCAGGGGCGCGTGCTGCTGGAGGGCAAGGATTTGCAGTCCTATTCCGACGGCGAGCTGGCGCTCAAAATGGGCTATGTATTCCAGAATCCGTTTAACCAGATCACGGGTGCGCGTGATACGGTCTATGAGGAGATCGCCTTCGGGCTAGAGAATTTTGGCGTTGATCCGGATGAAATCCGGCGGCGTGTGGATCGGGTCAGCGAGCTGACCAACACCACGTTTCTGCACGCAAAGAACCCGTTTGAGCTGTCAGGCGGCCAGCAGCAGCGGGTGGCACTCGCGGCTGTGCTGGTACTGGAACCCGATATCCTGATTATCGACGAGCCGACCTCCCAGCTGGACCCGCAGGAAACCGAGCGCGTTTTTACGATTATTGATCAGTTAAAGAAAATGGGCAAGACCATTCTGCTGGTGGAGCATAAAATCGAGATCGTGGCACAGTATGCCGATGAAGTGATCGTGCTGGATGAGGGGAATGTGGTACTGTCCGGCGAAAAGCACGCGGTACTGACCGATCCTGCCCTTATCCGCTATGGGGTGGAACAGCCCGGCGCGGTGCGGCTGACTGCACGGCTGCGGGCAGAGGGGTATCCGATTGACCCCGGCACATTGACATTGGAGGAACTGGAAAGCCAGCTGAACGGGCTGCTGCATGCCAAGGAGGATAGCCATGGAAATGATCCGGTTTGAAAATGTGAGCTTTGTCTATCCCAACGGCTTTTGCGCGGTGAAGGATTTATCTTTCTCCGTGCAGCAGGGGGAAAATATAGCGGTTGTTGGCCAGAATGGCGCAGGTAAAAGCACAGCGGCAAAGCTGATAAACGGCCTGCTCAAACCGACTGACGGCAAAGTGACCGTCGCAGGGAAGGATACCCGCCGCCATTCTGCGGCGCAGCTGGCGAGGCATGTGGGATATATTTTCCAAAACCCGGATGACCAGATTTTTCACAGCACAGTGGAAGCCGAGCTGCGCTTTGGCCCGAAGGTGCTGGGCTTTGACCGCGAAAAAATCAGCAGGATGGTGCAGTATGCCGCGCAGCTCTGCGGGATTGAGGATTGCCTGCACATGAACCCGTATGATTTGCCGCTTTCTGTCCGCAAGTTTGTGACGATTGCATCGGTCATTGCGATGGACCCGGAGGTACTGATCTTGGACGAGCCGACTGCCGGGCAGGACCTGCGCGGCATGCAGAAGCTGGCGCATCTGCTGTCTGTGCTGCAGCAGGCAGGGAAAACCCTGCTCACCGTCACGCACCATATGGAATTTACGGCGGAGCATTTTGACCGCGTTATGGTGATGGCCAATCAGCATTTGCTGCGGTCAGGGTCGCCGGAGGAGATTTTCCGGGACAGCGCATTGCTGGAAGAAGGGATGCTCAAGCGCCCGTTTATCTGTGAACTGGCGTGTGCTTTGGGCATACAGGAAACAGTCGTGTCGGAAGACAGGCTGATACAGTGCCTGAACAAGATGCTTCGTTAGGAAGTTTATGGGAAAAAGGTTTCGTGATAGGTTTCGCAATGAAAACGCAAAACGCTTATGTGATAAAATGCCCTTCGGGAATTTGTTGACAATGGAGAAAAGTACCGAAAGGTTTGCGAAAAAGCGCATGGGCAGATTACAATGTTTTCAGAAAAGATGACCTGTGCGCAGCAACTTCGAAACATTTTGCCGAAGGAGGAGAGGATTATGAGTAAACTGCCGATCCATATGGATGTTGATACGGGTACGGATGATGCGATCGCGCTGCTGTCCGAGGATCAGATCGAATTGAAGGCAGTCACAACGGTGGCAGGAAATGTGCCGCTGGATCTGACGTCTGCAAACACTTTGAACCTGCTGCGGTGTATGGGTTCCAAAGTGAAGGTAGCCAGAGGTGCGGAAAAGCCGCTGGAACGGGAACTGGAGTGTACCGTTTGCCATGGCAAGACCGGCTTGGGCAGTGTCCAGCTTCCGGAAAGCCAGGATTCCTTTTATGAAAAGGACGCGGTGGACACGATTTATGAATCGGCCTGCAGCGCGGATGGGGAACTGATCTTCTTGGGGACAGGGCCGGAAACCAATCTGGCCAAAGCGCTGATGAAGTATCCGGATCTGAAGGACAAGATCAAGCGGATCTACGTGATGGGCGGTGCGCTGCACGGCGGCAATATGACGCTGGCATCCGAATTCAATGCGTATGTCGATCCGGAAGCCTTCAAAATTGTCGTCAATGCCGGTATTCCGATGACCATGGTCGGTCTGGATGTGACGCTGAAAACGGCCATCCCGATGTGGTTCCTCGATGAGATGCGGAAGATCGATAATCCGTATGCACGGATGGCAGTTGATGTTATGGATGCGTCGCTGGCGGTTAACCGGGAATACGGTTATGATGAGGCCAATATCCATGATGCGCTGGCGTTTATTGCGATCCTGTATCCGGAACTGCTTACATTGAAAAAGTATTACGTGGATGTGGAGACGCAGGGCGTTCTGACCAGAGGCATGACGGTGGCGGATTTCACGGGTGTTTGCGAAATGGACCCGGCGAAGCAGGAAAACATCGACTGCGCGGTTGATGTGGATCTGGAAGGCTTTTGGAAGGTTCTGCTCAGTCTTTTTGGAAATAGAGGGGGAAGCAAAGCATGAAAAAGACAGGTTTGAACAAATGGCTGATTTTATTCATCATTTGTATTGGCGGCGGCATTATTTATATTTTCCCGTATTTGCAGTATACCTATTATGACAGTATGATGGGCGCGCTCGGGTTCGACAACACGCAGATGGGCACCCTGATCTCGGTTTACGGCATGCTGAATCTGGTGGCATACTTTTTCGGCGGCATCGTGGCGGACCGGTTCCAGCCCAAAAACCTGCTGACCTTCTCGCTGGTTGGCACAGGTTTGACCGGCTTCATTTTTGCAACTTATCCGTCCTACGGCGTGATGCTGCTGCTGAGCGTCGTCTGGTCCATCACCACCACGTTTACTTATTGGCCTGCTATGATGAAAGCGGTCAAGCTGCTGGGAAGCAGCGAGGAGCAGGGCCGTCTGTTCGGCTTCCGCGAGGCGCTTTTCAGTGTTCTGGCGCTGGTATTCTCCGGCATCGGCCTGTTCGTGTTCAACCGTACCGGCGAGAACTTCAAAATGCTGGTCATCACTTACAGCGTGATCTACTGCGTATGCGGCGTGATTACCTTCTTCTTCCTGCCGAAGGCAACGAGCGATGGCACGCAGGAGCAGGAAGAAAAGCATAGCCCGGTGAAAGGTCTCGGCTATGTGCTCAAGCAGCCGAATGTCTGGCTGGTCGGCCTGATTATCTTCTGCGCGTATGCTGTCGGCATTACGCTCGGCCGTGTTACGCCGTATCTGACCAACGTGTTCCAGATGGGCGTTTCCACCGCTGCTGTGGTCAGCATTATCAATGAGTATGCAATCGGCACTATCGGTTCCGCCGTGGGCGGCGTGGCTTCCGATAAGCTCAAATCCTCCACAAGATGCCTGAAATACTGCTTTATCCTGATGGCTGTGCTGCTGGTAGCGTTTGTAGCCGTTCCGGGTATGCCGCAGTTCCTGATGTTTGCAATCGTGTTCGGCCTTTCCACCAAGCTGATGCAGGCGGCAACCCGCGGCATCTACTTCGTCCCGCTGGACGAGATCAAAGTCCCGGATAACTATGTCGGCACCGCGGTTGGCGTGGTGAGTGTTATCGGCTTCCTGTCCGACGCGTTCCTGTTCACGATCTGGGGCAAGATCATGGATGCGGTTCCGGGTGCAGCCGGCTACAAGATCATGTTCGGTTCGCTGATCGGCTTCTGCGTGGTAGGTCTGGTGCTGACCGTTATCCTCAGCAAGCGGATCAAAATGCTGCAGGGCAAATAAAATCGCATTGTGTCATTGCAGCAAATGACATCAGCTCGGATAAACGACCATGAAAAAGTGCCGCTTGTTAACAAGCGGCACTTTTCTGCTGCAGCAAAATATACAGAAGGTCGCAAGACCTAAAAAGGACTTTTTATTGCCTGCAAAAACACCCCGGTACAATGATACCGGGGTGTTTCAATGTGGGAGCAGTATTAGTGGTGCGTGGTGAACCAGGTGTGAACCATTTGGTCAATGACTGCACTGCGGTCGGCCTGTGCGTTGCCCTGCACGATCGTCTGCCGCATCCGATCCCATTGTGCGGCATCCTGCACGCGCACCAGCGTACGGCTTTCGTCGACGATATATACGCCCTCGGGCAGTTCGTTGAAGGAGCCGCTGCGATAGGCTTCACCGGTTGCTGCGTCTGTGAACGCTGGCCGGTGCACTTGCTGATTCTGTCCGTTTTGCACACGCTCGGATTCACCCAGACTGACGCCGTGTGAATAAGGCGTCAGAATCAGCCGCTTGGAGTTTTGCACCTGCTGCGGTGTGAAGAAAACGCTGTGCTCCGTGCGCAAGGAGTAAACAACTGTGGTCTCGGCAGCGTCGCCCAATGCCAGCATGCGTTGGCGGAGCTGCTCACGGTTGTCTTGCAGCAGGTCAACTCTGGCATGGTCGGCATAGGAACCCGTTCCGGGAACCGGATCAAACTGCGTCAGATCGAACTTGACATATTGCTCATACTGCGGGAAGTTTTCGCGTATCCAGTACTTGATCATCATGGCACCTTCAGCGCTTGCGACTGCGCCGCGGCTGTGCCCGCGGATGCGCAGCCAGACGTCATGCGGCGGTGCGCCATTTGTCCATTGGCTGAATGTGTTGGTCAGATAGTCCTGCCCCATGGTCAGCATATACTGCCGAAGGTTTTCGATGCTGTATTCACCGCGGTTGCTTGCGCCGAACAACGCCTGTGGGCCGGCCATGGTGATGCGTGTTTTCCGCCCCAGAACAACCTTGCGGATATGCTTGCGCTTCTCCATATTGCCGTTGATGTTGATACGCTGCGATCGGCCGACATGGGTGCGCCATCTGCACAATACCTGAATGTTGTATTGTTCATCCGGCGTGAGATTATCCCATTGCAGCTGGTTCTGCATCAGCTGGTTTAATTGCTGTTCTGCCCGGTGCTTGGCCTCTCTTTTGCGCCGCGTTGCCAGAACCGGCAGCCACATCAGGAATTTGTTGATACCAGTCCGGTCGATCTTCATATAGTCGCGCAGGGAATTGCCTTTGCCCTTGATGCCCATATAGTCGCTGCGGAACTGGGTGAAGCTGGAACCGGCCATATCAAATTCCAGCACGTTGGCCTGTCCGTTCGCCATAAGCTGTGTGCCGCGGGAATGGTGCAGCGGCGTGACGCGCTGCGCAGGGTTTTGCTGTGCCCGGATGTTGTCCACCAACGCGTAGGCCTGCGGCATCTGCTGCTCGACAGCGGTACGGATGCGCGTCAGGTCGTGCGTCTGCATATATTGGGTCGGTTGGATCAGGGCTGGATTGGTGACGTGTGGCTGCGCATAAAACGGCTGCTGTATGTGCAGCAAATGCTGCATTTGTTGCTGCGGCGCGGCCTGCTGCACCTGCTGTACCGGGGCGACCTGCTGCACGGGCTGCGCCTGTCGCTGTACCTGTTGCTGATTGGGCTGAGGATTGTTAGGCATCGTGACGCCTCCTTTCCGTATCTGTTATAGCGTGTCTCCAGAGGAGGCGTTGCTGTCCGGTGCCGCATCGCCGGATTCTTCTTCGGATGAAGCGGCGTTCTCCGGGGTGTTGTCATAATAGCCGCGTCGGATGAGCAGGGGCTGCGCGCCCGGAAACAGCTTGTCGATCAGTTTACCTACCGATTCCAGCCTGCATACGATGCGCACCTGCATATCGGAGGGGTATTGCTTGACTGCCTGCTGTGCTGCGAAGCGGCATAGGTCGCTCAGAATCTGCTGCGATGCGGACAATGAGCGCAGCAGGCGGATCTCAAGAAGCTCGCTGCTGATCTGCTGCACCAGAAGCGCACCGTCAATGCCTGAGGAATTGGCATAGAAGCAGCTGGACTGCATGTCGTATGCCTCGGGGGATTGGGGCAGATCAAGCGGTGCGCCCGGCTGGTCGAGCGCGGCAGCCAAAAACCGCTGGAATGCTTCGGGATCGGCTTGCGAAAGCGGCTGGATCACGGCGCGCGGCGGATGATGCAGGGCTGAGATCGCGGAGATGTCCCGCAGCGGTACTGTCAGCTCGTACCGGTCAACCAACGTAAACTGGAAGTCCCAGGATTCCAGATAGGCGCAAAGCCGGTCGTACTCGGACGGCATGGGTACGTCACACAGGATGTGTTCAATGCCGCTTTGGTCGATGATGTCCCAAAAGGCGTTCATCAGTGCGTCGGCTACCTGTCCGCCCCGATAGGCAGGTGCGACGAAAAGCCATTCAATGGTTGCGGCAATCAGGAGCGCCGGGCCGTCCGTGCCTTCCTGCACAGAGAAAACCAGCACGCCTGCCGGCTGTGGGTTGTTTTCATCTTCGTCCATAATGGCACCCAGAGCAAAAATGGACGGAAGCGTCAGCTTGCGTGACCATTCCTCGGGCAGCAAGGCGTCAAACAGGGTATGGTTTGTTGTGTCGATTCGGGAAATCAGCATGATGGAAACACACCTTCTTTTTGTGTGGGCCGCAAAGGGCAGTGCCAGCCTGTTATGGTAGGATTTGTTGCTTTATTATACTATGCAGGAGTAAGTGTTGTCCACATGCCCGACCAGTTTTTAGCAGAGTTTTAGAATTGTTCCAGCGGCAGCAGGCAAGTAAAACAGGGGGGACGGCAATCGCCGTCCCGCCTGTGAATGGGAATGTTATTCATGTGTCACAGCATGATGCGTGTCATGTGGATGGTCAGGTAAATCAGCTCTTCGCGTGGGATTTCAACCTGCAAATTGCGCTGCATATAGCCTGCGATGCGTTTGGCACAGGCAAATGCCTGTGGGTTCTGCTCCAAAACAGGCTCGAGCACCTGAATATCCGCGCTGCTGAGCATTTTGCCGTCGAGCACGCGCTCGATGAAGAACTGCATGTGCGTTAAAAAACGCGAATAATGGATGGAGTTCTCGTCGATCGTCCGGCCGAAGGACATTTGGATAATGCCGTACATGTCCTTGAGCATGCGCATGGCCTGCATGGTGCGCTCCATATCCGGGTGTTCGGTCTGCGCGTTGACCAGATGGAAGGCGATGTTGCCCGCCTCCTCCGGTGGGAGTTCAATGTCCAGCCGCTCGTTCAGCAGCGTACGGATCTGCTGGCCGACCGCAAATTCCTTGGGGTAGAACCGCTGCACTTCCCAGAGCAATCGGTTGGGCAGTACGATATGTTTACGGCAGCGCTCGACCGCATAAACCAGATGGTCGAACAGTGTGACAAACAGCTGGTCGTTCAGCTTGCCCGGGAACTGCTCGTAGGCCAGCTGCATGGCGTCCTCGAGCGTCTCGGCAAAGGCGTCCGGAATATCCTGCAGCAGCTGCATGTAGCGCTGCGCGGCGCTCTCGTCCTGCAGAACGAAGATCTTCTGGATCTGCTCTTGCCGCAGCTCTTCACCGACCTGATTGAGAAAACGCAGACCCTTGCCCATGACGATCTGCTCGCGCCCGTTTTCGTCCGCTGCAAGCAGCAGATTGTTGTTGAGGATCTTGCGCACGATCATGCCGTTATCTCTCCTACCTGAGAAGTTTCTCTGCCCTTTATTTTACAGGTTTTTGCCGTTTTCGGCAATGGTCTTTTGATACCAGTAAAAGCTGTCCTTGGGATAGCGGCGCAGATCACGCAGGTCCTGTTCGTCGCGGTCGACATAGACAAAGCCGTACCGCTTGGCATAGCCCTGATGTGTGCTGACCACATCGACCGCCGCCCACGGACAATAGCCCAGCATATCCACGCCGTCGGTAATGGCCTCGCGCATGGCGTGCAGATGTTTTTCATAGAACTCGATGCGGTAAGGATCGTGCACGCTGCCGTCCGCTTCCAGCTTGTCGGGTGCGCCGATGCCGTTTTCCGTAATCAGGATGGGCAGGTGGTACCGCTCACACACCTTGCGCAGCGTGTAGCGGAAGCCGGTCGGGTCGACCACCCAGCCGTACTGCGTTTTGCCGACATAGGGGTTTTCCGCCGCACGGTATACGCCTTCTTCGCCCAGCATGATCTGCTGGTCGCCCGCGCGGGCGGATACGTCGGACGCGTCGCCGCGGCTGGCAGCGATGGTCGCGGTAGAATAGTAGTTCATGGCGATAAAATCCGGCTTTGCGCCTGCGAGCATGTCCCAGTCGTCCGGCTGGATTTCGGGCGTCAGGCCGCGGTCCTCCAGATAGCGCATGGCGAGCGGGTGGTATTGCCCGAACACCGGCACGTCCGCGAAGTTCCAGCAGCGCAGCACCTCCCAGTTGTGCGCGGCGATCGCGTCTTCGGGGCGGCAGGTTTCGGGGTACATCGCGGTCAGGTTGAGCGCGGGGCCGATCTTGGCCTGTGGGCACATGGCGTGGCACAGCTTCATCACGCGCGCCTGCGCGAGCATCATGTGGTGGTTCATCTGGTAAAGTTCTTTGCGCGAGGGCAGCTGACCGCCCTTGGGCAGGCCGATCGCGCCCGGATGCAGAATCATCGTGTTTTGCTCGTTGATGGTCAGCCAGTATTTGACCTCGCCGCCGTATTCAGTAAACAGTACGCGGGCGTAGCTCTCGAACGCGTCGATGGTCGCGCGGTTGAGCCAGCCGCCTTGCTGCTCAAGGCACCACGGCAGGTCGAAGTGGTACATCGTGACGATTGGCTCGATGCCGTATTTGCGGCATTCCGCGATCACGGCGCGGTAATGATCAACGCCTGCCGGATTGACCTCGCCCGTGCCCTGCGGCAGGATGCGCGTCCACGCGATCGAAAAACGGTAGGCCTTCAGTCCCATTTTGGCAAACAGCGCGATATCCTCGGCGAAGTGGTGGTAGTGGTCGCTTGCGACCGTGAAATCCGCGTAGCCCGCCGGGTGCTCATACATGTCGATGATGGACGGGCTTTTGCCGTCCTCGTCCCACGCCCCCTCGACCTGATAGGCCGAGGTGGACGCGCCCCAGAGGAAATGCTCCGGGAAATCGAGCAGTTTCTGATAAATCATGAGGATGCTTCCTTTCTTACTTTACCGTCAGTACAGTGTCGCCCGGACGCACCTCGCAGCCGGTCTGCGCTTCGATGGTGGTATAATTGTCCGTATTGGTCAGGATGACCGGCGTAACGGTTTCATATCCGGCCTTTTCGATCGCGTCCTTGTCAAACGAGATCAGCAGGTCGCCTTTTTTCACGCGATCGCCCACTTTAACATGCGCGTCGTAGTACTGGCCCTGCAGGTTGACCGTATCGATGCCGATGTGGATGAGAAGTTCCATGCCGTTGTCGCCCATGAGGCCGATCGCGTGCTTGGTCTCGAACAGCGAGGCAACCTCGCCGTCAAACGGTGCGTAAACCTTGCCCTCGGACGGTTGGATGGCCAGACCGTCGCCCATGACCTTTTGCGAGAACACCGCGTCGTTGACGTCGGTTAGGGGAAGGGCGCGGCCCGCGAGCGGGGCGGCAGCCTGCGCTTCGCCGGCCGCGGCAGAGATAGAAGCAGGGGCGGAAACCGCCGGAGTGGTGGAAGCGGGCGCTTCATCCTCTTCATTGGCGGGATCGTCAAAGCCCATGATCCAAGTGGCGACAAATGCCGCTGCAAACGAAATAATACAGGTGATGACCGCATGGACAATATTCATCGGGTTTTCACCGATGAAGGCGGGCAGCGCCGCGAGACCGGGCGAGACGAACGCATAGCGCACCAGACCGGACAGGCCGGCGTAGATGCCGCCGATACCGCCGCCGATCATCGAGGCGATGAGCGGCTTCTTGAGCTTGAGGATAACGCCATACAGGCAAGGCTCGGTGATGCCCATGACAGCGGTAAAGCCGGAGGAGAACGCCAGCTGGCGCAGCTGGTGGTTTTTGGACTTGCAGGCGACAGCGAGCGTCGCGCCGCCCTGTGCAATGTTGGAGGCCAGCATGCCGGGGCCATTGACGATCTCATAGCCGAGCGAGGAGATCTGTACGGTGGCGATCGGGGTCATGGCCCACGCAGTACCGGTCAGCACGAGGAACGGCTGGAACGCGCCCATCAGCATGGGCAGCAGCCAGCTGGCAGTGGCATTGATCGAGTTGGCAGCCGTTTCGATGATGGTGTTGAGGAATGCGCCGAACGGACCGACGATCAGCAGCGCGATCGGGGTTGAGATAAACAGGATGATTAGCGGTTTTAAGAAGAATTTGATGATCGAGGGCGTGTATTTTTCCGCGAGCTTTTCGACATAGGACATGATCCAGATGCTCAGGATGATCGGGATGACCGAGTAGGAATAGTCCACCAGCCGCACCGGGATATTGAAAAAGTCGATCGGCTCGCCCGCGGCGACCATGCCGCTCCATGTCGGGTGCAGCAGGGCACAGGCCAGCGTCATGGCGAGCACCGGATTACATTCAAACTTGATCGCCGCGCCGTAAGCCAGCAGCACGGGCATGAAATAGAACGCCGCGTCCGAGATGAAGTTGAGGATCTGATAAGTGGATGAGCTGTCGCTCAGGCCGCACAGCACCAGAATGGAGAGCACAGCCTTGATCATACCGCCGCCGATCAGCGCCGGGATGACCGGCGTGAACGTGGTCGAGATCACGCTGACGATGCGGTTGATGATCGAGGGCTTCTTTTCCGGCTCGGCGGAGGCCGTGCTGCCGCCGCCCGAAGCGGTGCCGCCCATTTCGTTGATCAGTGCGCGGTAGGTGATCGGCACGTCGTTGCCGACGACGACCTGGAACTGGCCGCCCTTTTCGACCACGCTGATGACGCCCGGTGTTTTGGAAATCGCCTTGTCGTCGACCTTGCTGCGGTCGCGGAATTCAAAACGCAGACGCGTCGCACAGTGCGTCAGCTTGCTGATGTTGTCCACGCCGCCGACCAGCGGCAGCAGGTCATACGCTAATTTTTTGTAATCCATGAGAAACCCCTTTCTTTGTGTCGCGGCGCCGGTCGGTCCGCTGCGCGCGTTGCGGACCCAAACGGCACAAAAAAAGACCACAACAAAAAATCATCCCGCAGATGATTTTTTGTGTGGTCTTGCCTGCATTACCAGTAACAGCCAGTTTGTTAACTGCAAACAAGTCTATCAGAGCGGTCATAGAAAATCAATCCGCAACTCTCACAAATTCCGAAGGATAAAATTGTGCAGGGCGGCAGGCCGATGCGGCGGTTCGGCAGGCTTTTGTACCGTTGCTGTGTGTACAGGAGTATATCTTCGTGCGGTATGGTGTGGATGCTTTCCTATATGCGAAGCTTGAAAAAATCGACAAAAAGGGATACAATAGGAAGCAGTGACAACCGGCAGCCGGTAGACTGTGCGGATTGCAAGCGGATGCGCCCGCTTTTGCGGGGTGACGCCGGTCCCTCTGCAATAAAACCTGCGGCAGGCAGATGGACGATGGGCCATCTGCCTGTTTTTTCTGCGCGCCGATGTCCGGAGAAAGTCAAGGCCGCTTGCGGGGAGCGGCATAAATAGGGGGAGAAAGTTGCTGTGAGTCCGAGTTCATTTGCCTATATGGGGTTCCTGTTGGCCGGCGTGCTGCTGTACCATGCCGTGCCGCAGCGCGGCCGCAAGATCGTGCTGCTGGCGCTCAGCGTGCTGTTTTACGGCATCAATGCACTGCGTTTTGTGCCGCTTCTTCTGGCGACGATCGTGTTTAATTTTGCGCTGGCGCAGCGTCTGGAGCATGCAAAGCGCCGCCGCGCATTGCTGGTACTTGGCCTGACGGTCGATCTGGGCGCGCTTGGCCTGTTCAAGTATCTGGGCTTTTTCGGGGAACTGGTCAATCTGGCGGGCGGGGCCTTCGGCCTGCCTGCGGTGACCGTCTGGCAGCTGGCCTTGCCGATTGGCATTTCGTTTTACACCTTTGTGCTGTGCGGCTATTTGATCGATGTGTACCGCGGCCGTCCGGCCGAGCGCAATCCGTTCGATTTTGCGCTGTTTGCGAGCTTTTTTCCGGCGATTCTTTCCGGCCCGATCGAGCGCTCCGACCATCTGCTGCCACAGCTGCGGCAGCTGCGCCGCGCAAAGCTAGAGGATGTGCAGTTCGCCGCGCAGCGTATTATCATGGGGCTTGCCAAAAAGCTATTGCTGGCGGACAACCTCGCTATCTTGGTCAACACCGCCTATGCCGACCCCATGCAGAGCAGCGGCCTGCAGCTTGCGGTCGCGGCAGCGGCCTATTCGCTGCAGATTTACTGCGATTTTGCAGCCTATTCGGATATGGCGGTCGGCTCTGCGCGGCTGTTCGGCATTTCGCTGATCGAGAATTTCCGCGCACCCTATCTGGCGCAGAGCTCGAAGGAGTTCTGGCACCGCTGGCATATTTCGCTGTCGACATGGTTCCGGGATTACTTGTATTTCCCGCTGGGTGGCAGTCGGCGGGGTAAGGGGCGTACTTATCTCAACATCCTGATCGTATTTGCGCTTAGCGGCCTGTGGCACGGCGCGGCGCTCAAATTCGTGCTGTGGGGGCTGCTGTTCGGCATATTTCAGGTGATCGGCGCAGTGCTGCTGCCGTATAAAAAACGGTTGTGTGCGGCGCTTGGTCTGGATTGGGACGCGGCCGCGCTGCGCGTACTGCGCACGCTGATCTGCTTCGTATTGTCGACTGTCGCATGGGTGTTTTTCCGCACGGACACCGCCCGGCAGGCGATGCTCATCCTGACCCGCATTGTGACCAAGGCAGGCGTCTGGGACCCGATGCAGCTGGCGGCGCTCGGCCTGTCGTGGGAGGCGCTGGCCGTGCTGGCGATTTGCGTGCTGGTGCTGCTGACCGTCGACGTAGTTTGCGAGCGCGTGCCGCTGCGGGATAAGCTGCTTGCGACTGTATGGCCGCGGTACGCGGTCTGGGTGGTCGTGTTGGCCGCGGTGGCGCTGTTCGGCGCGTACGGCACGGGCTATAACGCGCAGGAATTTGTCTATTTCCAGTTTTAAGGGGGCGGCAACGTGAACAAGGCACTGAAAAAAGAATTGCTTGCGCTCGTTGTCTCGCTGACTGTGCTGGCCGCGCTACTCGCCGGCATGACGCATCTGGTCACGCCCAAGCAGCATGACTTCGGCGCGATGTGGGGACATTTCCTGCAGGAGGAGCCGGACTCGATCGACGTGATGTTCTTTGGCTCATCGATCACCTATTGCGACGTCGTGCCCGCGGTTTATTGGGAGCAAAGTGGCCTGACCGCCTTTGTCCACGCTGGGCCCGAGCAGACGCTGCCGATGACCGCGCTTTACCTGCGCGAGAGCCTCAAAACCCAGTCCCCGCAGGCGGTGTTCGTCGAATGTACAGGGGTGGCGTTCCCGCAGTATATGGGCTATACCAAGACCAATATCGGGCAGATGCCGTGGGGCTGGAACCGTCTGCACGCGACCTTCACCTGCGCTGAGCCTGAGGTGCGCAAGGGGCTGTTGTTCCCGCTCTATTTCTACCATGACCGGTGGGACAGCCTGACCGAAAACGATTTGCAGCCTTATGACAAGGACATGCTCGCCGGATATACATTTCTCGACGAATATTCCGGCCGCTGGCGCGCTAATACCGAGCAGTTGGTCATCGAACCGGCGGATTGGGAACGCAATACCGCGGCGCTCGAGGAGATTTGTGCGCTGTGCAGGGAACAGGGTATTACGTTGGTGCTGTACCGTGCGCCGGTTGAGCGTCTGGCCAATGAGGATTGGGCGCGGCTGGAAGCGCAGTTCAGCGATCGGGATGGTGTGTACCTGCTCGACGGCAACGACTACCTCGACCGCATCGACGCCGTGCCGGTGACCGATTATTATGACACTATGCACTATAACGCATCGGGCGCGGCCAAGTTTTCGTCCTTTCTGGGCGAGTGGAGCCGGGAGAACCTCGGCCTGACGCCGCTCCCCGGGCAGGACGAAGCGCTCTGGACGGAACGTCTGGCCTACTTCGAGGAACTGGCCGCAGCACCCATGCAGCCCAAGGCATAACGTAAAAAAGCCGCCGCAGGGCGGCTTTTTTGCGCGCTTTTTTGGCAGACACTTGACAATCTCGATATTCGAGATATAATGAAGGTACAGAAACTCGATATTCGAGATTGGAGGGGAACGCCATGCCGCGCGCCAAGCTGCAAACGCTGACCGAGCAGATGTTTTACATCCTGCTGTGCCTGCGCACACCCTGCTGCGGCATCGACCTGTTCGACCGCATCAGCAGCATGACGGATGGCCGCGTGACGGTTGGCTCGGGCACGCTGTACAACCTGCTCGAGCAGTTCGCGGACGCGGGGCTGATCTGCGAGGACGGCGCGGAAGGCCGCCGCCGCAGCTACCGCCTGACTGCGCAGGGCGAGGCAAGACTCGCGCAGGAGTGCGACCGCCTGCGCGCTCAGTTGGCCGATTATGCCAAGGTATTCGGAGAGGAGGAGGGACGATGAAACAGACCAAACGGCGTATGGAAACGCTGTCCTTTTACGACCGCACAGGTGTGGAGCGGCATCTGGAAAAGATGGCCGCCAAGGGCTGGATGATCGACCGCGCCGATACGTTCGGCTGGCGCTACCGCCGTATTGAGCCGCAGCAGCTGCGCTTTGCGGTCACTTATTTCCCAAAGGCATCCGAGTTTGATTCCGGCCCGACCGCCGGACAGCAGGTTTACCATGCTATGAGTGAGCAGGCCGGCTGGCGCTATGCGGCCAGCTGGGCGCAGATGCAGTTTTTCTACACCGACCAGCCTGACGCCGTGCCGATCGAGACCGATCCGGAGCTTGAGCTGGAAACTATCCACGCTGCGATGAAAAAGGGGTTGCTGTTGCCCTATGGTATCCTGCTGGCGATCGGACTGTGGTGGAGCGCCATGCTGGTGCACGACCTTTGGAGCGACCCGATCGGGCTGTTCTCCAGCGTGACCAACCTGTTCCTGATGGTCGTGTGGCCGCTGCTCTCGCTGCTGTGCATCGTCGAAATTGTTGCCTACCTGCGCTGGCGGCACCACGCCAAGCAAGCCGCTGCCTGCGGCGAATTTGTCGACACGCCCAACACCCGCCCGTTTCAGCAGGTCGTGTTTACGGTGTGCGGGGCGGCATTTGCCCTATCCATGCTTTATAACGTGACCACCGGCTCGCCGCTGCTGCGTGTGGTCAGCATTTTGATGGTGCTGTATATGCTGGTGCTGATGGCCGTCGTGCAGGGTGTCAAGCAGCTGCTCAAGCGCAAAAAGGTGTCGCGTGGAGTTAACCGCGCGGTCACGCTGACCGTGGACGTCGTACTGGCGTTCGGTATGATGGCGGCCATCGTGTTCGGCACGTTGCGCGCCACACAGAGCGGTATGCTTGACCGGTATAGCAGGCCGGAGACGCTGCCGCTGACGCTCGCCGCCCTGTGGGGCGACGAACTGCCTAAGGCCGACTATACGCCGCGCTGGACGGAGGACAGTTCGCCTCTTGTCGCGGTGTACAACGGAAAACAGGATGCCTATCAGCTGGAGCAAGGCGTATCCACGCCGTCGCTCGAATATACGGTCACCGTGGTTAAGGTGCCAGAGCTGTATGACCGCTGCCGCGCGCAGCTGGTGGACAAGAAGATAGAAATTAGCTATCGGCAGATCGACTTTACCATGCATCGCATTGCCACGCCGTGTGACGCCGCGCCGTGGGGCGCGAACGAAGCGTGGCAGGTGGCGTGGGAAAACGATGTTCCGGGCGACGACTATCTGCTGTGCTATGATCGTGCGCTTGTTGAGATCAGCTTTAATTGGTCACCGACTGACGACCAGAAGGCCATGGTCGGCGCGACGCTGGGCGCACTGTGAGCATGTGATAAAACGGCAGCTGTGATAACCCGTGGCGTGCCTAATAGCAAAAAAAACGGACTGCATTGCAGTCCGTTTTTAATTTATCAGGATTGACGGCGGATATATTCGCTGGGATTGTGTCCGAATTCGCGCTTAAAAGCTTTGAGGAAGTTGGAATAATCATTGAAGCCGCAGCGCAGGCAGGCATCGGTCACCGGTACACCGGCGCGCAGCATATTGCGTGCAACGGTCAGCCGTTTTTTCATAATGAACTGGTACAGGGTCAGACCGGTGTACTGTTTGAATTTGTTGCTCAGGTGGAATTTGCTGATATAGAAGGTTTGCGCAAGGTGGTCGAGCGACAGGCTTTCGGTCAGGTTATCGTTGATATAAGCGACAACCTCGTTGATCTTGTCGTTCTCTGTGATGTCGTTGCGGATGGAGTCCGGCGTGTCGAAATACGCGCGGTTGAGATAGACAAGGAACTCGATCAGGCAGGCATAGAGCAGCGTGCGGCTGCCGAAATGCTTTTCCGCCTTGATCTGTGCCATGTATTCGCTCTGTTTTTTCAGGTGGGTAAGCAGGTGGCTGTCCGGCCGGATCAACTGGTATTTCTTGCGGGCAGTATCATTGAAGCAGGCGGAAAGATCATCGCCCCAATCCTGAAACCGGGTGAAAAAATCATCCTCCATCCAGATCACATACCGTTCATACGGCTTGCCGGGCGCAATGACCGGGCGGTGGATGTCGCGGTTGCTGGTCAGCAGAATATCGCCCGGACGGAGCTGATAAGTGCGTCCTTCAATGATATAATTGACGTTTCCGGACACAAAAAAGAAGATTTCATAAAATGGATGCTCGTGAAAAGGCACCTCGGGCGGCACCGGATCGAGGTAGTGGTGGAACTCAAAATCCTTCTCTTCCATGAATTGTCGCAGGGTAAATTCCTCTTTGTGCATATTCAATGAAATTCACCTCGAATTCTTGTACATATTTATATTATATAGCAACTTTCACTATATTTCAAGCATGAAACACCAAGATATCCCGCCTAGAGTGCGGTACGATTATACCAGAAAGAGACAAAACCCAAAACGGTTGGAATGTTTCAGAAAATACGGCAAAAACTATCAGCAAAGGAGAAATGAAGATGAAAACCTTTATTAACGACGATTTTTTGCTGAAGAGCGAAGCGGCCCGTATCCTGTATCATGAGCATGCGGAGAAAATGCCGATCTTCGACTATCACTGCCACCTCAACCCGCAGGAGATCTATGAGGATGTGCGCTTTGACGACATCGCGCATGCGTGGCTGGGCGGCGACCATTACAAGTGGCGCGTGATGCGCGCCAACGCAGTGCCGGAGCGCTTTGTCACGGGCGACGCACCCGGCCGCGAGAAGTTCGACCGCTATGCCGAGGTCATGCCGCGGCTGATCGGCAACCCGATCTATCACTGGTCGCACCTCGAACTGCTGCGGTTCTTCGGTATCGACGATCTGCTCGACCCGACGACCGCAGACGCGATCTGGGAAAAGGCCAATGCCAAGCTGCAGAGCCCGGCAGGCTCGTCCCGTTCGCTGATTCAGGAGAGCAATGTGCGCGGCCTGTGCACGACCGACGACCCGGTTGACGACCTGCGCTGGCACAAGGCGCTGGCGGACGAGGGTACCTTCCCAGTGCGTGTACTGCCGACCTTCCGCCCGGAAAAGGCGCTGAATATCGCCGATCCGAATTTCCCGGTTTACCTGCAGAAGCTGGGCGCTGCGGCAAACATCCTGATCCGCACGATCGACGATGTAAAGCAGGCGCTGGCCGACCGTATTGCGTACTTTGCGCAGGCGGGCTGCCGTTTGTCCGATCATTCGTTCGGTTCGCCCGACTTCACGATCTGGGACGAAAGCGCAGCCGAAGAGGCAATGCGCAAGGCGCTTGCGGGTGAAGCGCTGCTGGACTACGAGGTTTCCGCTTATCAGTCGCTGATGATGGACTTTCTCGGCGAGCAGTACGCCGACCGCGGCTGGACGATGCAGCTGCATATGGGTGCGATCCGCAACCTGAACACCAAGCTGTACCGCGCGCTCGGCGCGGATGTCGGCGGCGATGCCATCGGCGATCCGATCGCGGCGGCCTCGCTTGCGGCGCTGCTCGACCGCATGGCTGTGCGGGACAAGCTGCCCAAGACCGTGCTGTACACCCTCAACGCGGTCGATAACGACAAGTTGATCGCGACCGCAGGCTGCTTCCAGGATGATACCGCCGCGGGCAAGATCCAGTTCGGTTCTGCTTGGTGGTTCAACGACCACTACGACGGCATGATCGCCCAGATGAAGAGCCTTGCGAATATCGGTGTGCTCAGCCGCTTTGTCGGCATGCTGACCGACTCGCGTTCCTTCCTGTCCTATCCGCGTCACGAGTATTTCCGCCGCATCTTGTGCAACCTGATCGGTGGTTGGGTCGAGGACGGCATGGCGCCGGCGGATTACGACCTGCTCGGCGGTATGGTTGAGGATATCTGCTTCCGCAATGCGCAGCAGCTGATTGGTTTGGATGTATAAAATTTTTATATAAGGAGGAATTCCCATGAAATTATCGTTCCGATGGTACGGTGAGAGCGACCCGATTTCGCTCGAGTATATCAGCCAGATCCCGGGCATGCGCTCGATCGTGACGGCGGTGTACGATGTAAAGCCCGGCGAGGTTTGGCCGGAGGAGAGCCTTGCGAAGCTCAAGGAGCAGTGTGAAGCGCACGGTCTGGTATTCGATGTTGTCGAATCTATTCCGGTGTCCGAGGATATCAAGCTGGGCACGGACAAGCGTGACGAGCATATCGAAGTCTACTGCGAAAACGTCCGCCGCTGCGCGAAGTACGGCGTCAAGTGCGTGACCTACAACTTCATGCCGGTCTTTGACTGGACGCGCACCCAGCTGGACAAAAAGGCGCCGGACGGTTCAACCAGCCTTGTCATGTACTGGGATCAGATGAAGGGCCTCGATCCCCTCAAGGACGACATCAACCTGCCCGGCTGGGACGCCAGCTACACGCAGGATCAGGTGCGTGACCTGATCCGTGCCTACGGCGAGCTGGGTGAGGAAGGACTGTGGAAGAACATCGAAGTATTCCTCAAGAAGGTTATCCCGGTAGCGGAGGAGTGCGGCGTTGTCATGGCGCTGCATCCGGACGATCCCCCGTATCCGATTTTCGGCCTGCCGCGCGTCATCACCAACGAGGAAAACATCGACCGTTACCTGTCGATTGTCGACTCGCCGTCCAACACCATGTGCCTGTGCACCGGTTCGCTGGGCTGCGCGAAGTTCAACGATATCCCGAAGATGGTGCGCAAGTATTCCGCGATGAACCGCATCGGCTTCATGCACATGCGCAACGTCAAGATCATGGAGGACGGCTCGTTCGAGGAGCGCGCGCACCTGTCCGGCTGCGGCAGCCTCGATATGTATGAGATCGTCAAGGCGCTGGTTGAGACCGGTTTTGACGGCTACGTCCGTCCTGACCACGGCCGCATGATCTGGGGCGAGACCGGCAAGCCGGGTTACGGCCTGTACGACCGCGCACTGGGCGCAACCTACCTCAACGGCCTGTTCGAGGCCTGCGAAAAGTCGCTCAGAAAGTAAGCGGCCAACCAATGCAAAAGGGAAAATGAGAAAAGAAAACGGATAGGAGGAACGTCTGCACGATGAAAACCTTCAAAAAAGTGCTGGCGCTTGCGCTGGCAACCGTGATGTCGGCCGCTGTGCTGACCGGTTGCGGCAGCAGCACGGATAACCGCATGATCATCCGCATCGGACACAACCAGTCCACCAACCATCCCACGCATATCGCACTGGTGGCTTTTGAGGAGTTTATCGAGAGTGAGCTCGGCGATAAGTATAATGTCGAAGTGTTCCCGAGCGAACTGCTCGGCTCCCAGAATGAAATGGTGCAGCTGACCCAGACCGGCGCAATCAACTTCTGCGTCGCGTCCAACTCGCTGCTCGAAACCTTCAGCACCAACTATACCCTGTTTAACCTGCCGTACCTGTTCGCCAGCGCCGAGGCATATCACGCTTCGATGGATGATGAATCCATCACCGGCCCGATCTTCGAATCCACCAAGGACGCGGGCTTCGAGGCGGTCACCTGGCTGGACGCCGGTACCCGTAACTTCTACACGGTAAACACCCCGATCGAGACGCCCGCCGACCTCAAGGGCCTCAAGATCCGTGTACAGCAGTCCCCGACCAATGTGACCATGATGGATCTGCTGGGCGGCTCGGCCACCCCAATGGGCTTCGGTGACGTATATACCGCGCTGCAGTCCAAGATCATCGACGGCGCGGAGAACAATGAGCTGGCGCTGACCGATAACGGCCACGGCGACGTGTGCAAGTATTATTCCTACGACATGCACCAGATGATCCCGGACATTCTGATCGGCAACATTGCTTTCCTCGACGGCCTGAGCGAGGAGGAGCGCGCGATCTTTGAAGAGGGCTTCGATCTGGTCAACGAGGTGCAGCGCGAAGAGTGGACCGACGCGGTAGCCGAGGCCAAGGACCGCGCGGCGAACGAGCAGGGCGTGCAGTTCCTGTACCCCGACACCAAGCCCTTCCAGGAAGCCTGCGCCCCGATGCACGAGGACATGCTCGCCCAGTACCCGGATCTGCAGCCGATCTATGACGCGATTCAGGCGTACAACGAGCAGTACCCGTCGACCGAGTCCTGAGGAGGTGCGTGATAAATGAAATCGCTGAGAAATGTGCTTACCAAGCTGCTCAATGTGCTTGCCGGCATCAGCTTTATCGCGATGGTCGTGCTGACCTGCTGGCAGGTATTCACCCGCTACGTATTGCAGAACCCCTCGTCCTGGTCGGAGGAACTGGTCTCCTACCTGTTTGCGTGGGCGAGCCTTCTGGGCGCGTCGCTGGTCACCGGCGAGCGCGGCCATATGAACATCCCGATTTTGGTTGAGAAGATGCAGCCCCCGGTGCGCAAGGCGCTGGGTATCTTCGGCGAACTGGTCGCCTTTGCCTTCTCGCTGATCATCCTCGTGTACGGCGGCGTACAGATCACGCAGCTGGCCATGGGACAGATGACCTCGTCGCTTGGCGTCGCGGTCGGCGTATTCTATGTCGTCATGCCGCTGTGCGGTGTGCTCAACATGATCTATACCGTCCTGAACATTGCCGATATCTGCAAGGATAACGGCGCGGACGCAAAGAAAGAGGGGGCGTAAGATATGGCAATGCAGTCTTTGCTGATCATCATCGCCGTGCTGGCCATCCTGCTGGTCATCGGCGTGCCGATCTCGTATTCCATTGGTATTTCCTCGCTGATCGCGATCCTGCAGACCGTACCGCTGGACGTTTCGGTCATCACGGGCGCGCAACGCATCTTCGTGGGCATGAGCAAGTTCAGCCTGACCGCAATTCCGTTCTTCATTCTGGCGGGCAACCTGATGAATCAGGGCGGTATTGCAAAGCGCCTGGTTGACTTCGTTATGGCGATCCTCGGCAAGCTGCCGGGCGCGCTGCTCGTGACCAACATCGGTGCAAACGCGCTGTTCGGCGCGATCTCCGGTTCGGCTTCCGCTGCGGCTGCGGCCGTTGGCAGCATGGTCGAGAAGGGCGAAGAGGAGCAGGGCTATGACAAGGCGCTGTGTGCGGCCACCAACGGCGCGTCCGCACCGTCCGGCCTGCTGATCCCCCCGTCCAACGCACTGATCACCTACTCGCTCGCCGCGGGCGGTACCTCGGTCGCCGCGCTGTTCATGGCCGGCTACATCCCCGGCATCATCTGGGCGCTGTGCTGCATGGTCGTTGCGGTCATTATCGCGCTCAAGAAGGGCTATAAGGGCATCCCCGGCAAGTTTGACTGGAAAAACCTCGGCGTGTGCACGCTCAAGGCGATCCCGTCCCTGTCCCTGATCGTTGTGGTTATCGGCGGTATCATCGGCGGTATCTTCACCGCGACCGAAGGCTCGGCCATCGCGGTTGTATACGCGCTGATCCTCGGTATCTGCTACCGTAACATCACGCTCAAGTCGTTCTGGAACATCGTGGTCGAAAGCGCCAAGATGAGCGGCATGGTCGTATTCCTGATCGGCGTATCCAACATTCTTGGCTGGGTTATGGCGTTCACCCAGATCCCGCAGGCGATTTCCGAAGCTCTGCTCGGCCTGACCCAGAACCCGGTCATCATTCTGCTGATTATGAACGTTATCCTGCTGATTGCAGGCACGTTCATGGACGTTACCCCGGCGATCCTGATCTTTACGCCCCTGTTCCTGCCGGTTGTTAAAACCTTCGGCATGGACCCGGTGCAGTTCGGCCTGATTCTGGTTTACAACCTGTGCATCGGCAACATCACCCCGCCGGTCGGCAATACGCTGTTCGTCGCGATCAAGGTCGGGCGGTCAAGTCTGTCCAAGGTCATGCCATATATGCTATGGTATTATGTGGCGATCCTGGTCGGTCTGCTGCTGGTCACCTATGTGCCGATGGTCAGCCTTGGTTTGCCGATGGCTGCCGGCCTGCTGTAATAAGACGCTTGATTCCGCACCCGCCCTGCAGATACATGCAGGACGGGACGGCGGAATATTGCATTTGATCTGAGAAAGGAATGGTACCTGTGAAACTCTGTCTGGAAGCGATGCAGGACAAGGCGGCTTGGGAAGCCGTTGGCGTCAAGCTGCCGCAGTTCGATGTGCAGAAGATGCGCGCACAGACCGCCGAGATCCCGGTTTGGGTGCACTTCGGTGCGGGCAACATCTTCCGCGGCTTTGTCGCGATGCTGCAGCAGCAGCTTTTGAATGAAGGTGAGGCGACCTGCGGCATCATCGCGGGCGACACCTTCGACTATGACATCATCAAGAAGATCTACAAGCCGCACGACGAGCTGACCATGATGGTCGGCTTAAAGCCGGACGGCTCGACCCAGCGCGAGATCGTGGCCTCCATCGCGGACAGCGTTTGCGCGGACAGCACGGATGCCGCCGAGATGGAAAAGCTGCGTAAGATTTTCGTCAGCCCCTCGCTGCAGATGGTCAGCTTCACGATCACCGAAAAGGGCTACGCGCTGCGCAATATTCAGGGCGAACTGATGCCGGTGGTTGTCGAGGACATGAAGGCAGGCCCGTCCGGCGCGCGCCACGCGATGAGCATGGTCGCGGCGCTGATGTACGAGCGCTATAAGGCAGGCGCGTATCCGATTGCGCTGGCGAGCATGGACAACTGCTCGCACAACGGCGAGAAGCTGCGCGGCAGCGTGCTCGAGGTCGTCGAGGCGTGGCAGCAGAACGGTCTGGTCGACGACGGCTTTGTTGCCTATATGCAGGACGAGAAGCGCGTTGCGTTCCCGTGGAGCATGATCGACAAGATCACCCCGCGCCCGGCCAAGGAGGTCGAGGACGCGCTGCTCGCGGACGGCATCGAGGATATGCAGCCGATCGTCACCAGCCGCAACACCTTTATTGCGCCGTTTGTCAACGCGGAAATTCCGCAGTATCTGGTCGTCGAGGACAATTTCCCGAACGGCCGTCCGGCGCTCGAAAAGGCGGGCGTGTATATGACTGACCGCGACACGGTCAACAAGACCGAGCGCATGAAGGTTACCACCTGCCTCAATCCGCTGCATACCGCGCTGGCGGTTTACGGCTGCCTGCTGGGCTATACCAGCATCGCCGCCGAGATGCAGGATACGGAACTGAAGGGTCTGATTGAGCGCATCGGCTACGATGAGGGCATGCCGGTTGTAACCGACCCGGGCATCATCAAGCCTGCGGACTTCATCGCTGAGGTTGTTGGCCAGCGCTTTCCGAACCCGTTCATTCCGGATACCCCGCAGCGCATCGCGACCGATACCTCCCAGAAGATCCCGATCCGCTTCGGTGAGACGATCAAGAGCTATATCGCGTCCAGTGAGCTGGACGTCAAGAGCCTGACGTTCATCCCGCTGGCGATTGCGGGATGGCTGCGTTATCTGCTCGGCGTGGACGACAAGGGTGAGAAGATGGAAGTCTCCTCCGATCCGATGCTCGAAACCTTGCAGCAGCAGCTGGCAGGTATCGAGCTGGGCAATCCGGCATCTGTCGGTGACAAGCTGCGCCCGATTCTGTCCAATGAGGCGGTCTTTGCTGCTGATCTGGTCGCCTGCGGCCTTGCTGAAAAGATCGAAGAGATGTTCGGCAAGCTGATCGCCGGCCCGGGCGCGGTACGCGCTACGCTGCAGGAATATCTGCGCGGCTAATATTCCATTTGCTTACACCATAGCCTAAAATCTCGGCAGACGCGCCGTGAGGGGAAACCCTCGCGGCGCGTTTGTCGTATCTGACGGACAAATGATAAAATATATATTGGGGGATTCTGACTGGTCGCCGCGACCCGTCGGATGATACCCGCGTCAGTTTTGCATGCACCGGTCGTTCGGGGACATGATCTGTGGCGGTCAAATGACCGATAGCAGGAAAAAAGCAGGCTCTGCATATGCAGAGCCTGCTTTTTTATGAGATTCAGATGCGTTTGGCACTTTCCCAGTGCCGCAAACTGTGTTACGCCAGATAGGGTGCGGCAATGCGGTCGATGCCGTCAGGGTTGGCCGCACGCCATGCGGTAAAGTCCATGCCGGAAGATGCAACGGCCTTGCCCAGTTCCACGACAAACGCGGGGATTTCGTCGGCAAGGATTGCGCCCAGCTCGCGGCCGAGCGTTTCGCGCCCCTGCTTCTCGCAGCCGCCGACAAACAGCGTAAACGCCGGCTGTGCCTTGCCGTCTACCAGCTTGGACGCGCCGCGGAAGCCTATTTCACCGGTCTGGTGCGTGCCGCACGAGGATGCGCAGCCCGAAATGTGCATCTGGGGCAGTGCGCCGTCCGGCAGGTTAGCCTCACGCACCGCCTTGACGCATGCCGCCAGCAGACCCTGCGAATCGCGCATGCCGACCTGGCAGGTCGTGCCGCCGATGCAGCTGACTGAGGTTTCAAACAGGGAACGGGCGCTGTCCGCTGTGATTTCAAGAATCTTTTCCGCCTCGGCACCGGTCAGGTTGATGATATAGGCGGCTTCGTCCGGTGACAGACGCATTTCGGTTTCCGGCATGTTCTGCATGGCATCGCTCAGCGCGCAGAGCGCTTCGATGGCAGGCTGTCCACCGATCGGGTGCCAGACAACCGTATACAGGCCGGGCTGCTTCTGCGGCAGGACGCGGGGGCCGCCCGCAACCGTGCCGTCGCCGGTTTTGGTGATTGTCTGCGGCACGACAGACAGCTTCAGGTCTTCGCCGGAGGCGCGTACCTCGTCCAGCTTTTCCAGATACGCATTGCGGTAGTTGTCTTCGCCGCCAAGCGCTTCCACCATATAGCGCGTGCGCGCCTTGCCGCGGTTTTCGTAGTTGCCGTAGGCGCGGAAGGTCAGCCACATCGCCTTGATATAGTAGAGGATGTCGGACGGGTCGACCGCTTCCGCCATCAGAACGCCAAGACGCGGGTTGTTGCCCAGACCGCCCGCGCTGTATACGTCAAACTTGCCGTCCGCGCGGGCGACAAAGCCCAGATCGCGGTAGGTCGCGTGGGTGACGTTCGCCGGTGCGTTGGAGAAGCCGACCTTGAGCTTGCGCGGCATCTTTTCCGCTTTGATGAACTGTATCAGGTAAGCGCCCGCCGCTTCAGCCCACGGCAGCACGTCGAAATGCTCGTCCGCCTGCACGCCGGAGAGCGGTGCACACATGACGTTGCGCGGATAGTCGCCGCCGCCGCCCATGGTCACAATGCCTGCATCGAGTGCCTCCTCAATCAGCGCGCAGACCGTCTGCTGCGGCAGGTCGTGCAGCTGGATGGTCTGGCAGGTGGTGAAGTGGGCGCGCTCCACTTCGTGCGTACGGATGGCGTTTGCAACAAAAGCAAGCTTTTCGCGTGTGACGCGGCCGGCTGGCATGCGCAGACGCAGCATGTTGGCCTTGCCGCCCTTCTGGGCGTAGCTGCCGTAGTAACCGGAAAAGCCTTTGTATTCGCCGACCTTGATCTCGCCTGCATAGAACGCGGCGGTCTTGTCCCGGAATGCGGCCAGATCCGCCTTCCAGACTTGGGTTGGGATGGTGTTCATATATTTCCTCCTTATCCGATCGGAAAAAGGGGCCGCGCCCCGCTGCATGACAGGTGGCGGGGGCGGCCGCTCACAGTACTTATAGTATACGCCATTTTGCACGTGCTGACAAATTATTTTTGTGCGTTCTGCTGTGTTTTTACAAAAAAGAAAACCCGGCACGCCGGAAATAGGAGGCAGCGCGCCGGGAAAAAGGGGTCAGTTTTCGATCAGGAGGACGGACAGGTCGTTGACATTGGTGCCAGTTGCGCCGGTTTTGATCAGTCCGCCGCAGGCGGCGAGTGCATGGTAGGCGTCGTTATCCTGCAGAACCTGCGGGATGGAGATACCCTGCGCGTGCAGCGCATCCCATGTCGTGCCGTCAGCGTAGCCGCCGGCGGCGTCGGTCGGGCCGTCGGTGCCGTCCGAGCCGACCGAGAATACGGCCGCGCCGGTCAGGCCGCGCAGGCCCTCTGCCGCGGCGAGCGCCAGCTCCTGATTGCGGCCGCCCTTGCCATGTCCGGTCAGGCGTACGACGGTTTCGCCGCCTGCCAGAAAGGCGCGCTTTTCGCCGCGTCCGGCATAATGCTGCGCGATGTTGGACAGGAATACGCCCGCGTCGCGCGCCGTGCAGCACAGAGATTCTGTTAAGATCTCCGGCTGGTAGCCGAGTGCGGCGCAGGTCTCGGCCGCGTGGTGGCACAGTACGGACACCCCGCCGATTATACGGTTGCGTACATGGGGCAGCGCCTGCGGCAGCGGCCGCGCGAGGCAGTCCCGCGCCTGCGGGGATAGGGGCAGGTCATATCGCTGCGCGATTTGCAGCGCGGCGCTCTCGGGCGCGCCGTCGACTGCGGACAGGCCGGAAGCAATCGTGTCCGGCTTATCGCCCAGCACATCGCTCAGCAGCAGCGCCTCGACGTGTGCGGGCGCGCAGTGCGCGGCCAGTTGACCGCCCTTGACCGTGCTCAGCCGTTTGCGCACAATGTTCATTTCCGAAATGTCCGCGCCCGAGGCGAGCAGCGCTTCGGTGACGCTTTGTAGTTCGTCCAGCGGGATGCGCGGCTGCTCAAGCAGCGCTGAACCGCCGCCCGAAATCAGCAGCAGTACAGCGTCCTGCTCGGTCAGGTTTTCGGTCAGCGCGAGCGCGCGCTGCGCCGCGCGCACCGAGTTATCGTCCGGCACAGGGTGGCCGGCTTCGATGATCTCGATGCCATCCAGTGGGCCTTCGCTGTGCTCGTATTTGGTCACAATCAGACCGCCGTCAATCCGGCCGCCCAGCGCCTGCTGCGCGGCCTGCGCCATGCGCCATGCGGCCTTGCCGACCGCGAGCAGCAGCGTCCGCCCGGTGGGCGGCGTCCAGTCTGCCAGCGCGTCCCGTACTGCCCGGTCGGGCAGCGAAGCACAGATGGCCGCCTGATAAATGGTCTGTGCGTCCTGCCGCAGGCTCATCGCGGTTTCCTCCTTTGGTTTCAGTTTACAACATGGATCGGCGTGCCTGCGATCCACTGGGACAGGTTGTCCGCGGCCATGTCCATAATGCGCGCGCGGCTTTCCTTGGGCGCCCAACTGATGTGTGGGGTGATCAGGCAGTTTTTCGCGTGCAGCAGCGGGTTGTCGTCCCGGATCGGCTCGACGGAAACGGCATCCAGCCCGGCGGCGTACACCTTGCCGCTTTCGAGCGCGTCGGCCAGATCCTGTTCGTTGATCAGCGGCCCGCGCGAGTTGTTCAGCAGAATGACGCCGTCCTTCATCTTGGCAATGCTCTCCTTGCAGATCATGCCGCGGGTTTCGGGGAAGAGCGGACAGTGCAGCGCGATCACGTCGCTCTGCGCATACAATTCGTCGAGCGAAACATATTCGCCGATCGCGCGGCCTTCGTCGCAGGGGAAGCTATCGTGTGCGAGGATGCGCATGCCGAGCGCCTTGGCGACCGTTGCGGTCTGCCGTCCGATGCGGCCGAAGCCGATCACGCCCAGCGTTTTGCCGTCCAGCTCAATGAGCGGGTAGTCCCAGAAACACCAGTCCGGATTGGAAGCCCAGCGACCGTCGCGCACAGCCTGTGCATGGTGGGCAACATGGTGGCAGATTTCAAGCAGCATGGCGATTGCGTACTGTCCGACCGCGGCCGTGCCGTAGGCAGGCACGTTGGTCACCGGGATGCCGCGTGCCCGCGCGGCCTGCACGTCGACCACGTCATAGCCGGTCGCCAGCACGCCGATATAGCGGATCGAGGGACAGGCGTCGAGCGTCGCCTCGCGCAGCGGCGTTTTGTTCGTGATGACGATTTCAGCATCCCCGATGCGGGGGATGATCTGATCGGCAGGCGTGCGGTCGTACACCGTTACCTCGCCCAGCGCCTCAAACGGCGCCCACGAAAGGTCGCCGGGGTTTTCGGTGTAGCCGTCCAAAATAACGATTTTACGCATACGAATCCTTCTTTCTGTTGATTAGTCCTCCGGCATCTCCCAGTGGAAGCAGGAGTAATACGGCGCGGCCTTGCGGCGCAGGTAGTCCGCATCGTCCTTTTCGTGCCAGTTGTACAGGCCTTCGCCCACGCTGCGGCCGGTCTTGCCGGATGCCAGACCGTCGAGCACGATCTGCTGGATCGCGCGGGTGCTGCACAGGTCGGGGTAAACGGTCTTGGCGATGTCGCACTCGAGGTTGAAGCCGACGTCGTCAAAGTACTCGAGCAGGCCGATTGAGGCATAGCGCATGCCAACGGCGTATTTGATGGCCTTGTCCACGTCCTCGACCGAAACAACGCCCTGCTCGACCAGATAGAGCGACTCGCGGAACAGCGCCTGTGCCAGACGGTTGATGATAAAGCCGGGCACGCTCTTGTGGAGCGTGACGACCTCGCGGTCAAGCTCTTCCATGAACACGCGCAGGCGGTCGATGGTCGCGGGCGAGGTGTTCGGGCCGCCGACCAGCTCGACCAGCGGCAGCATGTGCGCGGGCTGGAACGGATGGGTGACGGCGAAACGCTCGGGGTGTTCCATGTCGGCGGTCAGCAGCTCGACCGAAATGGCCGAGGTGGTCGACGCCATGGGCGTATCCGGTGAAACAACGGCCTCAACCTGCTTGTAGATGCCTTTTTTGACGTCTAAATTTTCAAATGCCGCTTCGAGCACGAACATGCAGTCCTTGAGGTCTGCGGTGTCGGTCGAGAGCGTAAAGCGCTTGAGGATCGCGGCGCGGTTTTTCTCCGTGGCAAGACCCTGCTGCACCAGTTCATCCAGATTGCCCTCCAGAATGCCGCGGCAGCGCTTGAGATCGTCCTCGTCCAGACCGATGATGGTGACGGAGCAGCCATGTCCTGCCATCAGGGTCGCCATACCCGCGCCGACGCGGCCCGCGCCTACCACACCAGTTTTGTAATTGAGCATTTCTATTTCTCCTTTCAAGCCGTAGATGCCTTGTGGTAATACCCCCATACAAAGCAAGAAGCTTGCCAACCGGAGGCTGGCAGGAGAAAAAGAAGCGTTCCTCACAAAAACAGCGCGCAGATTTCTGCATGTTGACGAAAAACAGCGGGGCAGCAGCGGGTGCCGCCCCGCTGTTGCAGGGGTGAGAAACAGTTGCGATGTAACAGATGAAACGGTGCGGTCAGAGCGGATGCCCCTGCTCTTCCTCCAGCTTTTTCAGCTGGCGCCAGAGCGTGACGCGGCTCATACCGAGCGCCTGTGCCGCTGCGGTTTTGTTGCCGCCTGCGGCTTCCAGCGCAGCGCGGATGCGGTCGAGGTCGTTGACGGGCAGCGGGGCAGCGTCTTTGGGTGCAGGCGTGCTGTAAACGGCATGACCGGGCAAAAAGTCGGGCAATTCCTCTGCATCGATGCTGTCACGGTCGCTGCAAAGTACGCTGAGACGTTCGCAGAAGTTGCGCAGCTCGCGGATATTGCCCTGCCACGGCTGCTGCTCCAGACAGTGCGCAGCAGCGTCGGTCAGTTGGAGCGGGGTTCGGTTTTGCGCGACGCCGAATTCGTTCAAAAAGGCGTGGGCAAGCAGGGAAATATCGTGGCCGCGTTCCCACAGCGGGGGAATGGTCAGGTCGAGCACGCCCAGACGGTAATACAGGTCTTCCCGGAACTTGCCCTGCTGCACCTGCTCATATAGGTTGCGGTTGGTTGCGGCAATCACGCGTACATCGATCGGGATGACCTTGTCATGGCCGATGCGCATGATTTCGCGTTCCTGAATGACGCGCAGCAGACGGCCTTGCAGCGCCAGCGGCATTTCGGAAATCTCATCGAGGAAGATCGTACCGTTATGCGCCAGCTCGAACAGGCCGGGTTTGCCTTCCTTGCTCGCGCCGGTGAACGCGCCGCCGACATAGCCGAACAGCTCGCTTTCCAGCAGGTTTTCCGGGATTGCCGCGCAGTTGACCGCGACAAACGGCTGCCCGCACCGTGCGCTGGCATTATGGATGGACTGGCTGAACAGCTCCTTGCCGGTGCCGCTTTCGCCGAAGATCACGATATTGGAGTTGGTTTGTGCGTAGGCGTTGGCGCGGCGGATACACTCGCGGATCGCCGGGCTGTCGCCAATAATCGTATCAAAAGTATATTTAGCGGTATGTCCCTTGTGATAGATCTTGCCGCGCAGTTTGCCCTCGGCTTCCTGGATCTGGTTGGCGTTGAGGAAGGTCAGCACATAACCGACGACTTCGTCGCGCAGGTAAATGGTGATTTTTTTAAAGGATAGGTGGGTTTGATGATATTCAATGATTTCGTCAAGGTAATCGTCCTGACGGGTGATCAGGCGTACCAGATTTGGCGAGCGCAGTACCTCGCGGATTGGCATGCCGAGGAACCAGTTGCCCGGGGCCAATCCAAGAATGGATTGCGCCGAACGGTTCATCGCGGTTATATTGGTATGTGGGTCGAGCGCGATCAGCCCTTCAAAGGCGTTGTCGACCATGGCGGTGCGCAGCAGACTGTGTTCCTGCACTTCGCGGCTGCTTACGCCAAGCTGCTTGGCCGCGTTGATCGCGTTCCAGATCGAGCTGCGGCCCGAGGTCAGCAGCAGGTGCTCGGCGCCCAGATTGTGCGCATAGGTACAGCCGCGCATGCCGCCGAGGATTACCTTTTTACCCTCCGCGACCGCGCGAGACACAACGCGGTAGATCTCTTCGTCGGTGTTTTCCTCCAGATAGTATGGCGTCAAATTAACGCCGATCTTTTCGGCGGTATCTTCAATGCCAAGGATCATGTTAACCGAACCGATGATGCCGGCGGGCGTCTGTCCATAGCGTTCCTTTAATAGGTAAAGCATGTTGAGCGTGTCTTCGCCCGAGATCACAAGCTCCACCACCGGCACGGGAAAGCCTTGCCGTTTCAGGTCAAAAGCCGTTGCGCCGCGCGCAATGATTACATCTGCGTTCAGATCGAGCGAAAGCGCCTGTGCGGTCGTCGGGGCAAGCATGGCGCAGAATTCGTAATGCCGACCGCTGGACTGGCCGGTGCGGTCGTTGCCGGAAACTTCGGCAAAAACCTGCTCAGCCAGCTCTTTTAGCTCCTCGAACGGGGCGAGGAAAACAATTCGTATCAAAAAGGGCCTCCATTTCTTATGCCTGATGCAACGCCGTTGCATCATAGTGTTACACATGTTGCAAGTAACTTGCAACAACTATACCATACAGGTGTTTTTGTTTCAAGGTTTTTCTGTGAAGTTTGCACAACGTGCAAAGTTTTTCTTTGTCGGAGAAGAAATTTTTCTGTCGAGTGGCATGGTTGGCACGGTTCATGCTTTTTAACTGGGTGAGAGCGATGAACAAACGCTGGAATAAAAATCGAGTAAGTGCGCCGCACAAGCGCATGATACAAAAAAGGAGAAGTGATTATGAAAAGAAAGGTCCTGATCCCTTCCGATATCTCGGAGGCGGGCAAGCAGTATCTGCGCGACCGTGGCTATGAAGTAAAAATGGGCCGGGGCTTGGATGAAGATACCATTATCGCTGACGCACAGGATTGCGAGGCCATGCTGGTACGCAACGAGCCGATCACCCGCCGCATTATGGAAAACATCCCGACGGTTAAGGTCATCAGCAAGCACGGCGTCGGTCTGGACAAGATCGATCTGGAAGCGGCAGCTGAGCAGAACATCTGGGTCACCAACGGACCGCTCTCCAACGCGATCGCGGTTGCCGAGCACACGATGATGCTTCTGCTGGCCTGTGCGAAAAAGCTGGTCCGCTTTGATCTGGCGATCCGCTCGGGTGATTACAACATCCGCAACACCATGAAGGGCATGGACGTTGAGGGCAAGACGGTCGGCATCATCGGCTGCGGCAAGATCGGTTCGATGGTCGCCAAGAAGTGCGTGCACGGTTTCGATATGAAGGCCGTCGGCTACGATCCGTTCGTACCGGTTGAAGCGCGTCTGCCCGAGATCGAGTACGTTGACACAATGGAAGAGGTGTTCCGCCGTGCAGACTTTGTTTCGCTGCATGTACCGGCCACCAAGGACAACGCGGGCTTTGTCAACAAGGATCTGCTCTCGCTGATGAAGCCGACGGCTTACCTGCTCAATGCAGCGCGCGGCACAATCGTCAATGAGGCTGACCTTTACGAAGCGCTTCGCAGCGGCCGCATCGCCGGCGCGGGCCTGGACGTTTACGCACAGGAGCCGCCCGCAGCGGATAACCCGCTCTTTACCCTGCCGAACATCACGGTGACGCCGCACAACGCGTCCCTGACTTATGAGACCACCGATCGCATGGGCCTGCACGCGGCGCAGGGCATCGATGAGGTTCTCTCCGGCGGCACGCCGACATGGCCGTGCGTGACGCCCAAGAATCCGAGATAACAGGAATCCCGAAAGGAGGACATGATGTATCAGCTTAGAAATAAAAAGTACGACATCGTCATCAAAAACGGCACCCTGATCGATACGATCGGCGGGTTTGAACGCAAGGAGGACATTGGCGTAACCGCCGGTAAGATCACCGCGATCGGCACGCTGAGCGCGGACGACGCAAAGATGACGGTCGACGCGGAGGGCTGCTACGTATCCGCCGGTTTGATCGATTATCACTGCCACGTGTTCCACGGCGGCGACTGGGCAAGCTGTTCCGCGGAAGCGTATGCGCTGCCCAACGGCGTGACCACGCTGGTTGATGCGGGTTCGGCAGGCTGCGGCGGCTTCCCGCTGTTCTGGAACGGTGTGGCCAAGCGCAGTCTGGTCAATGTGAAGGCTTACATCTTCGTCGGCACGGGCGGTCAGGTTGGCCTTGGCTGTGTGGAAGATGAAAACCCTGCACATATTAACCGCGACGGCATCGTGGAGCTGTGCGAGCAGTATCCGCAGGATATCGTCGGTATCAAGCTCAAGATCGACAAAGACCATCTGGCGCAGTTCGGCATCGAGCCGCTGCGGGAAGCGGTCCGGCTGGGCGAAGAAACCGGTTTACGCGTATCCGCACATGCGACCGACCCGGTTGTACCGGTTGACGAGTTCATCGAAATTTTCCGTCCGGGCGATATCTTCTGCCACATGTACCATGAAACGGGCGAAGGCATCCTCGATGAAAACGGCAAGGTGCGTGAGAGCGTGCGGCGCGCGCGGGAGCGCGGCGTGCTGTTTGACGCGGCGCACGGCAAGACCAATAACTTCTCGCTCGAATGTGCCAGAAAAGCAATTGAGCAGGGCTTTACGCCGGACATCATCAGTTCGGACTACACCAAGATCTCGATGTCCGCACGTTATCCTTTCACCATGATGCTTTCCGAGTATCTCAATCTCGGCATGTCCTTTACCGAAGTCCTCCGGTGCTGCACCGAGAATCCGGCCAAGCTGATCTCGGGCAGAACCACTCCCTTCCTTGCCGTCGGCGAGGCGGCGGACCTGGCGATCCTGCAGATCGCGGAACGTCCGGTCACCTTCTGGGATCACTACGGCAATCTGGTTCACGGCGAACGGCTGATTGAAAACAAGATGACCATCTGCAAGGGTGAGATCCTGTTCGATCAGCTCGATGATAGATATCACAAATTCGCATAACAGAAGAAAAGGAGAATGAAAATGAAACTGAGAAAGATCTGTGCATTGTTCCTGGCTTCCAGCCTGCTGCTTTCGGTTGCAGCATGTGCACCGAACACGACCGTTGAAAGCAAGGATGACGGCGGGGATGACGCTTCCACCAATACGGAAGCGAAGGTTTTCTCGATCGGCCACTCTAACCCGGCTGACCCGGACGACCAGTACCATTACTTCTGCGAAGAGCTCAACAGAAACCTGCAGGAGATCTGCGACGGTGCGATCCAGTTTGAGATCTTCTCGGATAGCCAGTACGGCACCGAGACTGAGATGTTCCAGGCAGTAAGCGAAGGCTCGCTCGACGCGGTCTGCATTTCCAACAACATCGTATCCGGCAGTATCCCGCAGCTGCAGGTGCTCGACCTGCCCTACTTCTTCGACAGTGAAGATGAGTATCAGTTCCTGGTAGACAACGAGGACTTCCTGAAGGAAATCACCCCGATCTATGAAGAGACCTGGAACATGCACCAGTTCGCGCCGGTACTCGACGCTTCCTGGCGTACCCTGTTCACCAAGGGCAAGGCTGTCAAGAGCTTTGAAGACATGAAGGACCTGAAGGTTCGCGTTACCACCAACCGTGTCCATGAGGCGGCTTACAAGGCGCTGGGCACCATCCCCTCTGTTATCGCTTGGAACGAATGCTACACCGCATTCCAGCAGGGCGTTATCGACGGTCTGGACGTTGGTGTTCCGATCGCAGCGACCATGGGCTTCTATGAAGTAGCCGATTACTGCACCCGCGTTAACCCGTTCCCGATCCTGTGCTGGCCGATGATCAATATGGACGTCTGGAACTCCCTGACCGAAGAGGAGCAGGGCTGGATCACCCAGGCGGGCTATGATGCGGCAATGGCGCAGCGCAGCCACCAGCGCGAGATGGAAGTTGAGTTCACCGAGATGGAAGAAGAGGCTGGCATCGAGTTCTTTGAGCCCGACCTGACCCCGTTCAAGGAAGCGACCGCGGGCGTCCGCGATCAGTTCAAGCCCGAGATCGGCGAGGACTTCTACGATATGTGCGTTGAGCTGGTTGAAGGCTACCGCGCAGGTAACTAAACTGCATGACTGCCCGGCGCATGCTGACCGCAGTGCCGGGCAGTCTCCCTCTTAAATCCATGAAAGGAGTTGAACATTTATGCAGTGGGCAAAAAGTCTGGATCGCGGCGTGCAGAAAATCAATGCAGTGCTGATGTTTCTGGCCTGTGTGTTTCTCGGCATACTGGTCATCGCCTGTGTCCTGATGGTGCTGACACGTTTTATTCCGAACTTTACGCTGACCGGTCTGGAGGAGATCGCACGCTATGCCTTTATTTTCCTTACCTTTTTCGCAGCCGGTGCAGGAGCGGGTACCAACGCGCATCCGGGCCTGACGCTGCTGCGTGATGCGCTGCCGAAAAAGGGCCGGTTTGTTCTGGATATCATCGTTTATTTGATGATCCTGACCTTTGGTCTGATCTTTATCATCTGCGGCTATCAGGCTGCGATGGGCGTAAGCAAGCTGATCTCTACCTCGTGGCGCATTCCGATGCCGATTATTTATTTCTCGGCAGTTCTGGGCGGCATTTTCATCACCGGCAATACCATTAACAATTTGATCCAGCTGATCGTGTGCGGCGACGATAAGCGCAGCACCGAGATTGAAGAAGTGCAGATCGTTGCTGCACAGCAGGCCGAAGCGGAAGCAAAAGGAGGAGAAAACAAATGACATCTGCATTGATCTTGTTTGGTTTGCTGTTCCTGTTGCTTGCACTGTGCTTACCGGTTGGTTATGCGATCGGCCTGGCATGCTGCGGTCTGGCATTCTTCACAGGAACCTGCGACCTTTCCGTCATTCCCGCTAAAATGATTACCGGTAATGACTCGTTCATTTTCCTGGCGGTTCCGATGTTCACCTTTGCGGGCTACCTGATGGAGGCCGGCAATATCACCGAACGTCTGGTTGACTGGGTTAACAAGGTATTCGGCCGTCTGCCCGGCAGCATGGGCGCGGTTGCAATCATCACCTGCGCGATCTTCGCGGCGCTGACCGGTTCCGGTGCGGCAACCACCGCGGCAGTCGGCGCGATCATGTATCCGCTGATGATCAAAGCGCAGTACAGCAAGGAAGCGTCGGCTGGTATCATCGCTTCCGGCGCGGTTCTCGGCCCGGTTATCCCGCCGAGTATCCCAATGATTATCTATGGCTCGGCGATGGGCGTGTCGATTTCCGACATGTTCCTCGGCGGCGTTATCCCGGGCGTGCTGATGGCTGGCACCTTCCTGGTTTACAACACCTGGTATGCCGTTCGTCATAAGCTGCCGCGCAGCACCACCAAGTATTCGCTGAGCGATATCCTCAAGGCAACCTGGCACAGCCTTGGCGTACTGATGCTGCCGGTTATCATCCTTGGCGGTATCTACTCCGGTCTGTTCACCCCGACCGAGGCGGCTGCCGTAGCAATTGCCTACACCACCGCGCTGATGATCGCGTATGGCCGTTTCACCTTCAAGCGCTATCTGGGCGTTATGAAGCGCACCGCGGGCACCACGGGCGTCATCATGCTGATCGTTGCGCTGTCCAACGCGTTCTCGTTCCTGCTGACCAAGGAGCGCATCCCGTCCAAGCTGACCGAGGCTGTCGTTCCGATGCTGGGCAACGCGTATATTTACCTCGCTGTTGTTATCATCATCTTCATCATTGCGGGCGCGCTGATGGATACCGCACCGGCGCTGCTGATCCTGGCTCCGATTCTGGTGCCGATCGGCGTCGAGTTCGGCCTGAGCGAACTGCATCTGGGCGTTTTGATGTGCATCGTCATGATCTGCGGCCTGATCACCCCGCCGTTCGGCCTGAACCTGTTCACCATCTCGTCTACATCGGGCGTTACATTTGAACAGGCAACCAAGGGCGCGGCGCCTATGATCGCCTGCTGCTTCATTGTCTGTATCCTTTGCGCCTATATCCCGGGCCTGATCACCTTCCTGCCGTCCCTTGTCGGCGGATAAAACCATTACGCAATATACTTTGGAAAGAGGTTTTTTGAATGTTTAATCTGCAAAAAATTACGGATAAGATCGCTGCGGGCAAGATCCCTGTTGGCTCTCATGTTGGCTTTGACAGCCCGTTTCTGACCGAAGCGCTCGCAGGCTGCGGCTTCGACTTCATCTGGATCGACGCGGAGCACTCCGCGATCGACAAGAAGGACATCCAGAACCATCTGCTCGCCTGCCGCGCGGCGGGTGTGGCCGGTATCGTTCGTGTACCGTGGAACGACCATGTGTTCATCAAGAGCGTGCTCGACATGGGCGCGGATGGCATCATCGTACCGATGGTGCGCTCGCTGGAAGAGGCCAAGACGGCTGCTGCGGCGACCCACTATCCTCCGAACGGCGTACGTGGTATGGGTACGCGCCGTGCGGTCAACTACTCGATGTGGGACAAGGCGGAGTACACCGCAAACGAAGACAAGCACATCTGGACGATCGTGCAGATCGAGCATGTCGATGTGGTCAAGGATCTCGAAGCGATCGCGGCGCTGCCCGGCATCTCTGGCTTCGTCATCGGCCCGAACGACTATGCCATGAGCATGAACACGCAGGAGCACCGTTACACCGCGGCTTCCCCCGAGGCCAAGGCGGAGTTCGACAAGATCGGTGAGATCCTGCGCAAGACCGGCAAGCCCTTCGGCGTATCCGGTGCATACAGCGAGCAGTTCGTCAAGGATTGGCTCGGCCGCGGCGCGAACTGGCTGTGCATGAACTTCGATTTCAACTACATCGTCAACGGCGGCAAGGCCGTCCTCAAGGGTACGCACGAGACGCTCGACGCACTCGGTCAGGCGTATTGAGTGTTCCACCCGCGATTTGCAAAGGAGGCATTGCTGCAATATGGAATTGCTGACGGCGGCGCAGATTGAAGCGCTGCGTGAATTTGACACCCCGACCATCTGCAACGCCATCGAGGGTTTTGGCGTGCGCGCCAAAACTACCGGCTATACCGACCCCAGCCTGCGGCTGCGGGTCGGTATGGAGGACAAGCCCATGGTTGGCTATGCCCGCACCGGCATCATCTCTGCCCGTTTTCCGGCAAAGCCGGAGCATAGCGAGGTAATGCGCGCGTATTACCGGCAGTATGAGGGCTTTGACCTGCCGCAGGTCGCGGTCATTCAGGATCTCGACCCCCAGCCGATCGGCTCGTTCTGGGGCGACGTGCAGGCGACTGTGCACCGTGCGCTCGGCTGCATCGGCACGGTCACCTCGGGCGGCGTGCGTGACGTGGCTGAGGTCGAAAAGGTAGGATTTTATCTGTTTTCCAAGGAAGTACTGATTTCCCATGCGTACATCCACATGGTTGAGGCCGGCGGTACGGTCGAGGTGTGCGGTATGACCGTGCAGCCCGGCGACCTGATCCACGCCGACTGCCATGGCGCGATCGTGATCCCGCATGAGGTTGCGCCGCGTCTGGCCGCTGCCTGCCGGCAGGCGGTCGACGCTGAGGAGGCGCTGCTGCTGCCCTGCCGCAAGGCACTCGAGGAAGGCCGCCGCGTCACTGCCGATCAGGTCATGGAATGGCGTGCGGAGATGACCCGCCGCCGCGCGGCGATCGGCAAGTAAGGAGGGGGACATGATCGAGGAACGTAAGATTCAGGATATCGCCCGGCAGATCCGCCGGGATATCGTGACCATGACACATGCGGCCGGCTCGGGCCATCCGGGCGGCTCGCTCTCCGCGGCCGATCTGCTCGCGGCGCTGTATTTCACCGACCAGTTCCGCTGCGATCCGGCCAATCCGGACTGGGACGAACGCGACCGCTTCATCCTGTCCAAGGGGCATACCGCACCGGTTATGTACAGCGTGCTCGCGCGGCGTGGGTTCTTCCCGCCCGAGGAGCTGACAACGCTGCGTCAGCTCGGTTCGCGGCTGCAGGGCCACCCGAAGCGCGGCGCAACACCCGGTCTGGACTGCTCGTCCGGTTCGCTCGGACAGGGTCTGTCGGTGGCAAACGGCATCGCGTATGCGCTGCGCCGCCGCGGCTCGGATGCGCGCGTCTACTGCCTGATGGGCGACGGCGAGCTGCAGGAAGGGCAGGTCTGGGAGGCGGCGATGTTCGCACCTCAGCATGGTCTGGACAATGTGTGTGCGATCGTTGACTACAACAACGTGCAGCTTGACGGCAAGGTCGACGAGATCAAGGATGTTTATCCGCTGCGTGAAAAGTGGGAGGCGCTCCGCTGGAACGTCATCGAGGTAGATGGCCACGACGTCGGCGCGATCTACGCGGCCTATGAGGCGGCACGCGCCTGTAAGGGTAAGCCCTCGGTGATTCTGGCGCGCTGTGTCAAGGGCAAGGGCGTTTCCTATATGGAAAACAGCGCCAAGTGGCACGGCACTGCGCCGAACGACGAGGAGTACGCACAGGCAATGGCAGAACTGGAGGTGCAGGCATGAAGGATACCCCAATGCGCGATGGCTACGGCAAGGCGATCGTCGAGCTGAGCCAGACGCATGAGGATGTGATGGTGCTCGACGCGGACGTGGCCAAGTCCACCCGCTCCGAGTGGGTCAAACAGCAAAACCCGTCGCATTTTCTCGACTGCGGCATTTCCGAACAGGATATGGTCGGCACCGCGTCCGGCATGGCGCTGGCCGGTCTGACCCCGTTCGTTTCCACCTACGGCGTGTTCCTTGCGGGGCGCGCGTGGGATCAGGTGCGCAACACGGTTTGCTACAACCATTTGAACGTTAAGCTTGCGGGTGCGCACGGCGGCATTTCGGTCGGTCCGGACGGCGCGACCCATCAGGCGCTCGAGGACGTTGCCCTCATGCGCACGCTGCCCGGTATGACCGTGGTCGTGCCGTGCGACGCGATCGAAACCTACAAAGCAACCATGGCGTTGTATGATACGCCGGGCCCCTGCTATATCCGGTTCGGCCGTGAAGCCGTACCGGTTGTGACCGATGACGACACGCCTTTCGAACTTGGAAAAAATCGACTGGTAAGTGACGGGTCGGATGTGGTATACTTTGCAAACGGATATCTTGTACATCAGGCGATGCGCGCGGCGGAAAAGTTGGAAAAAGAAGGCATTTCGGCCCGCGTAGTGGATGTTCACACGGTCAAACCGCTTGACCGGGAGGATATTATCCGCCATGCGTCCGAGACCGGTGCGGTCGTCACCTGCGAGGAACATCAGGTCGCGGGCGGCCTTGGCGGCGCGGTATGTGAAACGCTCGCCGAGAGCGTGTGCGTACCGGTTGAACGCATCGGTGTGCGGGATAGCTTTGGTGAATCCGGCAAGCCGGAAGAGCTGATTGAAAAATATGGTCTTGGCGTGGACGCCCTTTGTGAGGCGGCGCGCCGGGCGATTGCAAGGAAATAACACAATCTGACAGAACAGGGGGGACGGGCATTGAAGCTGAATGCGAAACAGGAGCTTGCACAAAAGCAGACTCTGTCGCAGGCACAGGTGCAGTCCCTTACTGTCCTGGCAATGACGGGCGACGAGCTGGAGCAGTTTGTCCAGCGCGAGGTCGAGGATAATCCGCTGCTCGAGCAGCCCGACCTGACGGCAGCGCCCGTATCGCAGACGGGCGGCTGCCGGGTTTCTTTGTCCCGTTCCTCTGGCGAGGATGAGGCAGCCTACCGCGATATTCCCGCGACCGAGCGGACCAGCCTGCGCGACCATCTGCGCAGCCAGCTGGATGCGCGCACCATGGATGCGGATGAGGTGCGCTGCCTGCGCTTCCTGATCGACTCGCTCGACGGGCAGGGCTTTCTGGATACCAGTGCGCAGGAGGTTGCCAGTCTGCTGGGCGTTTCGATGGATGTGGCGACGCGCTGCGTGGAACGGCTTCGCACGCTTGACCCGCCCGGCGTGGGCGCGCGCGATCTGGGCGACTGCTTGGCGCTGCAACTGCGGCATGCCGGGCAGAGCAACGCGGCATTTGAAACACTGCTGCATGACTATCTGGAAGATTTGGCGGCAGGCCGGTTCCAGAAGGTCACCAAGGAGACCGGCATCCCGCGTCTGGTGCAGCAGGCCTGTCTGGAGGCCATCCGCACGCTCGACCCTCATCCGGCTGCGGCGTTCAGCGAGGATACCGTGACGTATGTCGTACCCGACTTGGTGTGCGATTATGTGGATGGAGAATGGAGCGTGCAGATCAACGACCGCTGGATGGGCTCGGTCGGTATTTCGGCCATGTATGACCGCATATTGCGCGCGGACAAAAGCCCTGCGGTGCAGGCGTATTATATCGAGCGGCTGGCGCGGGCGCGCTTTGTGCTCACCTGCATCGAAAAGCGCCGCAATACCCTGCTGGATATTGCGCAGCGTGTGGTCAGCTGTCAGGCGGATTACCTGCTGCGCGGCGGAGCGCTTCGTCCGCTTACCTTCCGGCAGCTGGCCGAGGAGATGGGTGTGCATGAATCCACCGTCAGCCGCGGCGTAAAAGACAAATATATTCAAACCCCGCGCGCGACCATGCCGCTGCGCGAGTTGTTCACCACTTCGCTGGATGGCGACGAACAGGTCAGTCAGGCGCAGGCGCAGGAGCTGCTGCGCGATCTGATTGCGCGTGAGGATAAGACCTGTCCGCTCAGCGATCAGGCACTGGCCGAGCGGCTGAGCCGGCAGGGCATCAAGCTGGCGCGCCGCACGGTGGCCAAATACCGCGAATCGCTCGGTATTCCGGTCGCTGCCCAGCGGAAACGACAACGATAAGGAGAGCTTTCCTATGAAATTCCCAGTTGAAACCATTCGCGCGTTCGGCGAGGCGGTATCGGTCAAGGCCGGTATGTCGCCCGAGAACGCGAAGATTTTTATTGATAACATGATCAACGCCGACCTGCGCAACGTGCGCTCGCACGGCATCACCAAGTTCCGCGGCTACCTGTCCCGCGTCGAGCACGGCGTGTCCGACATCAAGGCAGAGCCGACCATCGTCAAGACGGCTCCGGCTACGCTGGCGGTCGACGGTAACAACGGCATGGGTACGACGGTCGCTTGGAAGGCTATGGAGGCCTGCATCGAGACCGCGCGCGAAAACGGCGTTGCGTTTGCGACCATCAAGAACGCGTCCCACCACGGCTTCGGCGGCTATTACGTCATGCACGCGGCTGAGCAGGGCATGATCGCCTTCGAGGCCTGCAACTCGCCCAAGCTGGTCGCGCCGTTCGGCGGCGCAAAGCCGCTGCTGGGCACCAACCCGATGTCCATTGCAGTACCTGCGGGCAAGCGCCCGATGCTGGTGTGCGACATGGCGACCAGCGTTGTCGCCAAGGGCAAGATTGCGCTGGCGATGAAGGAAGGCCGTCCGATCCCGGATACCTGGGCGCTCGATTCCGAGGGCCGCAAGACCACTGATCCGGTTGCGGCGAACACCGGCGTTCTGCTGCCGTTCGGCGGCCCGAAGGGCTATGCGCTTGCGCTGATTATCGACGTGCTGTGCCACAGCCTGGCCGGCGCGAACGATAGCCAGCATATCCCGCGCGTATTCGAGAACCTTGAAGAGCCGTCCAACATCGGCTATGTCATGTGTGTCATCGACATTCGCAAGTTCCTGCCGCTCGAGGACTTCGAGCAGAGCGTGGACGCGCTGTTCGAGAGCATCAAGGCATGCCCGCCGGCGGAAGGCTCGAACGGCGTGCTGATCCCGGGCGAGATCGAGTACGAAGCTACCCAGAAAAACCGCGAGGAAGGCATCGAGCTGTCCGAGCCTGTCCTCAAGGAGTTCCATGAGCTGTCCGAGAAGTACGGCGTGGATTTCCCCTTCTGATTCAGAACCTATCTCTTCTTTTCTCTCTCTTATACATCTGCGTCGCTCCACGGGGCGCACGGCAGAGGGCGTCGCTGCGGCGGCGCCCTTTGTCGTGTCTGGGGATATTTTGAGATAGCACGGACGATCCCGTGTGCTCGCAGTATTTTGCGCTTTTTAGGATGATTTTATCTGGTATGGTTTGGTCATGTTGACAGTATCCTGCGCTGTGTTATAATGAAAGTGCTTCTTCCGGGTGAGATTCACCCGGAGACCAAAAGGTGCCTGCCATTTTCTCCGGCAGGAGAATAGGGAAAGGGGTGCAAATCCCCTGCGGTCCCGCCGCTGTAAAGGAAGAGCGCGCCGCCGAATACGTCACTGGGGCATGCCCCGGGAAGACCGGCTGCACGTGAGGACGCCTGAGCCAGAATACCTGCCTTTTGGGATGGAAGCGCATACGGCTACGAGCGATGGCCGGTTGTGCGTCAGCCCGGCTCTCCGGCAAGGGGAGAGGCGGGCGCTTCGCGCCGGCCTGATGCGTGGGAAGCATCAGTGCACGGCGTATTTTTGTATCCGTAGCATTTACGGGAAAGGAGAAAACTATGACAATCAAACAAAAAAAGTGGGTCGCCCGCGCGGCGGCTGCCGCAATCCTCGTCGGAACGCTACCGACGGCGGGTGCAATGCACATCATGGAGGGCTTTCTGCCGCCGGGAATGTGTGTCGTATGGGGCGTGATCGCGCTGCCGTTTGTGCTGGCAGGGTATTTTTCACTGAAGCGCACGGCTGCGCGCGACCGGCATGCGGTCACGCTCATCGCGATGGCGGGAGCGTTCCTGTTTGTAATCTCTTCGCTTAAAATCCCGTCTGTCACCGGCTCATGCTCGCACATGACTGGTACCGGGCTGGGTGCGATCCTGTTTGGGCCTACTGTCGTGTCCGTCCTTGGTGTGATCGTACTGCTGTTTCAGGCATTGCTGCTCGCGCACGGCGGATTGACCACGCTTGGCGCGAACGTGTTCTCTATGGCAATCGTGGGGCCGTTTGTATCGTTCGGCATTTATCATTTGTGCCTGCGGTGCCGGGTGCACCGGCGGCTGGCTGTGTTCCTTGCGGCGGCGCTGGGGGATCTCGCAACGTATTGTGTCACAAGTGTGCAGCTGGCGCTTGCTTATCCGTCTGAGACGGGTGGGTTCGCGGGTTCGCTGTTGGAATTTGCCGGTGTGTTCGCACCGACCCAGCTGCCGCTTGCCATTTTGGAGGGCGTGCTGACGGTGATGGTCATGGTCGCGCTCGAAGCCTATGCGCAGCCCGAGCTGCGCGCCGTTGGATTTGAGGAGGCAGACGCATGAAAAAACGGGATCGTGTGCTTTTGATCGCGCTGCTGGTGCTTTGCCTTGTGTTGGTCATTTCGCCTGTGATCGCGCTGCGCGGCGCAGAATTCGGCGGATCGGATGACGCGGGCAGCGAAAAGGTGTCCGAGATTAAGGGCGAGGAATACGAGCCGTGGGCAACGCCGTTGTTTGAACAGATGCTCGGCGGTGAGATCCCCGGTGAGCTGGAAAGCCTGCTGTTCTGCGTACAGACCGGCGTGGGCGTGGGCGTGATCGCGTTTTTCCTCGGCCGCTTTGTTGAGCGGAAAAAATGGCAGGAAGCGCGGGACGCGGAAAAACGGTCGTAAAATAAAACGAAAGGGGGCGTGTGCATGGACTATCTGACCATACAGGGCGGTCAGGCGCTGCGCCGCGGCTGGACGACAGGCTCGTGCGCTGCGGCGGCTGCGCAGGCGGCGGCGATATTGCTGCTGACCGGCGCGGCACCTTCTGAGATTGCGCTGCACACGCCCGCCGGACTGACTTTCCACCTGCTGGTCGAGCAGCCGCGCTGGGAGGACGGCGCAGCTGCTTGCACGGTACGCAAGGACGCGGGCGACGACCCGGATGTGACAAACGGTATACGCATTTCAGCAGCGGTGCGCCGCACGGAAAGCGGCGTTTCGATCACGGGCGGCACGGGCGTTGGGCGCGTGACCAAACCGGGTTTGTCGGTAGCGGTCGGAGAGGCGGCAATCAACCCCGGCCCGCGCGCGCAGATCACGGCGGCCTTGGAGCGCGCTGCACGGCAGACAGGCTATACGGGCGGTTTTTCGGTCGTTGTTTCGGCAGAAAACGGGGCGGAGATTGCCAAACAGACCTATAACGAGCATCTAGGCGTTGTGGGCGGCATCTCTATTCTCGGCACGAGCGGTGTGGTCGAACCGATGAGCGAAAAGGCGCTTGTAGATACCATCCGGCTGGAACTGGACAGCCTGTATGCTGCCGGGCAGCGCATCGCGTTTCTGTGTCCCGGCAACTACGGCGCAGATTTTGCGCGCGATACGCTGGGACTGGATTTGGAGCGTGCGGTCAAATGCTCGAACTACATCGGGGAGGCGCTCGACCACGCGGCGTTTTGCGGTTTCGCGGACATTCTGCTGATCGGCCACGCGGGCAAGCTGGTCAAGCTCGCCGCGGGCGTGATGAACACCCATTCCTCGGTCGCGGACGGGCGGCAGGAGATTTTTACCGCGCACGCCGCGCTCGCCGGTGCGGGGCGCGATACGCTCCAAGGGCTGATGGATGCGGTTTCGGTGGATGCGTGCATCGAATTGCTCGATCGCGAAGGTTTGCGGGACGCGGTGATGGCGCGTATCGGCAAAGCGGTAGAACAGCGTCTTGCGCTGCGGCTGCATGGCAAGGCGCGCGTGGAATTTATGATGTTTACGGGAAAATACGGTATTTTGGCGCAGTCATCCGGTGCACGGGCGCTGTGCGAGCGATTAAAGGAGACAGTATGAGCAAAGGAACATTGTACGGTGTGGGCGTGGGGCCGGGCGACCCGGAACTGCTGACGGCAAAGGCCATCCGCGTGATTTCGGAAAGCGATATCATCGCCGTGCCGCAGTCGGGCGCGGGCGAGCAGACCGCGCTTGCGATTGCAGCGCAGTATATCGGGGACAAGCCGCTGCTGCACTGTGACATGCCCATGACACGCGACAAGGCGTTGCGCGACGCGTGCCACGACCGCGCGGCGGACGAAATCTGCGCGCAGCTGGACGAAGGCAAATCAGTTGCGTTCCTGACGCTTGGCGACCCGACCGTGTATTCGACCTGCTGGTATGTGCTGCGGCGCGTGCAGGCGCGCGGCTACGAGACGCAGATTATTCCCGGCGTGCCGTCGTTTTGCGCGGCGGCGGCCGAGCTCGGCCGTGCGCTGTGTGAGGACAGCGAAATGCTGCACATTATCCCCGCCTCGCACGGTGGGCTGGACGCGGCGCTCGACTTGCCCGGCAGCCGCGTGCTGATGAAGGCGGGCAAGTCAATCTTAGAGGTGCGTGACAAGTTGGCGGCGCGCGGCGAACTCGAAAACGCGGCGCTGGTCGAGCGGTGCGGCATGGAGGGCGAGCGTATCGTCACTGATTTGGCGGCGCTTGACGACCCGACCGGGTATTTTTCCATCATTCTGGTGAAGGAGGGGCAGGCATGATCTATTTTGTCGGCGCAGGCTCGGGCGCACCCGACCTGATCACCGTGCGCGGTGCAAAACTGCTTTCGCAGGCAGATGTGATCGTGTACGCGGGTTCGCTGGTTAATCCCGCCCTGCTCGAATATAAAAAGGACGGCTGTGCGGTTTACGACAGCGCCAAAATGACGCTCGAAGAGGTCATTGCCGTCATGGCGCCCGCGGCGCAGGCAGGCAAGACGGTTGTGCGCTTGCACACGGGCGATCCGTGCGTGTATGGCGCGCACCGCGAGCAAATGGACGCGCTCGACCGGCTGGGTCTGGATTATGAAGTTTGCCCGGGCGTGTCCTCGTTCTGCGGCGCGGCGGCGGCGCTCAAAGCCGAATACACGCTGCCGAACGTCAGCCAGACGGTCATTTTGACCCGCATGGAAGGGCGCACGCCCGTGCCGGAAAAAGAACAGATCGAAGCCCTTGCCGCGCACGGCGCAACGATGGTGATTTTCCTCTCGGCGGGGCAGCTGGAAAAGCTGTCCGCGCGGCTGATTGCAGGCGGCTATGCGCCCGAAACGCCTGCTGCGATTGTTTACAAGGCGACGTGGCCGGATGAAAAGGTCATCCGCACGACGGTCAGCGGCCTTGCCGAAGCCGCCGCGCGCGAGGGCGTGACCAAAACCGCTCTCATTACGGTAGGCGGTTTTCTGGGCGATGAATACGAGAGGTCAAAGCTTTACGACCCGTCGTTCACCACGGGCTTCCGCGAGGCCAGCCGATGAAGCACGCGAAGTTTGTCTCGTTCACCGCTGTCGGTGCGCAGACCGCGAAGAAAGCGGCCGCGCTGCTGCCTGATTTTCTCACTGAGCGCTACGCCCGCACGGTCGACCCGTCGCTTTCCGGCACGCAGCTTGCGCGCTTTGCGCAGCAGGCGATGGTGGACTGTGATCTGATTGTATTCGTCGGCGCGGCGGGGATTGCGGTGCGCGCGGTCGCGCCGTATCTCGCGGGTAAGGCGTTCGACCCGGCGGTGCTGGTCATCGACGAAGCGGGGCGGTTTATTATCCCGATTTTGTCCGGCCACCTCGGCGGCGCGAACGCGCTGGCGCAGCGGTTGGCGGATGGATTGGGCGCGCAGGCGGTCATCACGACCGCGACCGACGGCCGCGCGGCGTTCGCGGTCGACACATGGGCAGCGGCGCATAATTGTGTGGTAGTTGACCCGCAAAATATCAAATATGTTTCGGGTGCGCTGCTGCGCGGCGAGCAGGTCGGGCTGAAGGCGGATTTTCCGGTCGATGGCCGTCTGCCCGCGCAGGTGACGTTGGACGGCGTGCCGGAAAGCGGTTTTGTGATCGGGTTTGACACCAAAGCTGCGCCGTTCGCGCACACGCTGCATCTGGTGCCGCGTGTTGTTTTCCTCGGTATCGGCTGCCGCAAGGGAACGGATGCGCAGACGATCGAACAAGCCGCGCAGGCGGCGCTGGATGCTGCGGGCGTACCGTGGGAAGCGGTGCGCGGCGTGGCAAGCATTGACGTAAAACAAAACGAGCCGGGATTGCTGCATTTTTGCGAAAATTACGGTCTGCCGCTGACTGTGTTTTCGGCGGAGGCGCTGCAAGCGGTGCAAGGCGACTTTACGCCGTCCGACTTTGTTGCGCGCACGGTCGGCGTGGATAACGTGTGCGAGCGGGCGGCGGTGTGCGCCGCGTCTGGCGGTGCGCTGCTTTGCCGCAAGACTGCGCGGGATGGTGTAACCGTCGCGCTCGCGGCCGAGAAATGGCGCGCATGTATGGAAGAACAAAACAGGGAGGATCAAACGCTGTGAATCTGACGATGACGGGCATTGACTTTGCCCATGCGCCGATGGCGCAGCGCGAACGGGTGTCATTCGTGCGCGGGCAGGTGCAGGCGCTTTTGCCGCGTCTGTCTGAAATGCCGGATGTTTCGGGCTGTGTGCTGCTCGCGACCTGCAACCGCACCGAACTGTATGTGCACGGTGTGGAAGGTGCGTCGCCCGACCCGCTCGCCATTCTCGCCCGTGCGGCAGGCTTTCCGGCAGACGAATTTCGCCCGCTCAGCGTTACCTGTGCAGATACAGAATGTGTGCAGCATTTGATGGCAGTCTCGGCGGGGTTAGAATCGCAGATTTTCGGAGATGATCAAATTTTGACGCAGGTGCGCGACGCCGCCGCGCTCGCGCGCGAAGCGCAGTCGATCGACAGTGTGCTGGATACGCTGTTCCGCCGCGCGGTGACAGCGGGAAAGCGTGTGCGTACCGAGGTCAGGCTGACCGGTGTGCCCGCGTCGGCGGCCGAGGTGGGGGTGCGTCGCGCGCAGGACTTTTTCGGGTCGCTCGAAGGCAAGCGCGCGGTCGTGATCGGTAATGGCGCGATGGGGCGGCTTGCTGCGTCTACGCTGCACAAAGCGGGCTGTGCGGTGACGGTTACGCTGCGCAGCTATCATCACGGTGAAACGATTGTGCCCGCCGGGTGTGATACCTTTCCGTATGACCGGCGGTGTGAGGTACTGGAAGGCGCAGACCTTGCGGTCAGCGCGACGACCAGCCCGCATTTTACGCTCACGGCACAGCAGATCGCTGCGTTGCACCAGCCGCCGCGGCTGCTGCTCGACCTCGCGATGCCGCGCGACATCGAGCCGGCGGTGGGCGAGGATGCACGCGTGACGCTGTATAATCTGGACGATCTGGGCGATTTGGACGATTCACGCAGCGCAGCGGCAAAACAGACGGCAGGGCGTATCCTCGATGAGGAACATGCCGAGTTTGACAAGTGGTACCGTTACCGACAGGCGCTGCCGGTGATCGCGGAAGTGAAGGACACGGCGCTGGATCGGCTGCATTTTGATCATGCTTATGATGATTTGTACCGGGATGGCGATATGGACGGGCTGCTTGAGCTGGCGGTCGGCAAAACGGTCGATCTGCTGCTGGGCGGCATGAAGGAATGGGTGGATGCAGACAGGCTGGCGGCTTGCCTTGCGCACATGAGAAAGGGGAGCGGCAGATGAAGCTGTATTGTATCGGCATCGGGCCGGGCGGCGCGGAGCAGATGACGCTGCGCGCGGTGCGCGCGCTCGAGCAATGCGATTGCGTGGCCGGATATGGTCTGTATCTCGATTTGATTGAGGAGCTGATTGAGGGAAAAACGCGCATCCAGACCGGCATGACGCGCGAGGTCGACCGCTGCACGGCGGCGCGCGATGCGGCGAAGGAAGGTCATACGGTCGCGGTTGTCTCGTCGGGCGACGCGGGCGTGTACGGTATGGCCGGACTGCTGCTGGAGGTTTGCGCGAATGACCCGGAACTCGAAATCGAGGTCATTCCGGGCGTGACGGCCGCATTGTCAGGCGGGGCGGTTTTGGGTGCGCCGCTGACGAACGACTTTGCCTGCGTCTCGCTCTCTGACCTGCTGACGCCGTGGGAGGTCATTGAACAGCGTCTGCGCGGCGCGGCGCAGGGCGATTTCTGCATCGCAATTTATAACCCTGCGAGCAAAAAACGCACGGGACATTTGCAGCGTGCGTGCGATATTCTGCTGGAAACGATGCCCGCCGAAACCGTGTGCGGCACGGTTCGCAACATCGGCCGCGACGGCGAAACATATACTTTGACGACGCTCGGCGCGCTGCGGGATATGCAGGTCGATATGCTGACGACCGTCTTTGTCGGCAACAGCCGCACGCGTGTGATAAACGGGCGCATGGTCACGCCGCGGGGGTATCGCGGCGTATGAAGCTGACGATTTTCTCGGGCACGAGTGAGGGACATGCGCTGTGCCGGTTTGTGTCGGCCTGCGGCGGAAACGCGGATGTGTATGTCGCCACCTATTACGGCGCGGCGGTGATGGAACCCATGCACGGCATCACGGTGCATGAGGGACGGCTGGACGCGGACGCGATGGCAGCGGTGCTGGACGCGGACACCCTGCTGGTGGACGCGACCCACCCGTATGCGGCGGTGGTGTCGGATAACCTGCGCGCGGCCTGCACACAGACCGGCGCGCAGTACGAACGCTTGCTGCGGCCCGCGCTGGACAGCGGGGACGTGGTTACTGTACCCGATACCGCCGCTGCGGTGCGCTGGCTCAACGCACACCCCGGCCGCGCGCTGCTGACGGTCGGCAGCAAGGAGCTGGCGGCGTTCGCTTCGGTCGAGGGATATCGGGAGCGGCTGGTCGCGCGCGTGCTGCCGAGTGCTTCCGTTTTGGAGCAGTGCGCGTCGTTCGGCTTTGCCGGTGCGCAGATGATCGCGATGCAGGGGCCGTTTTCGCATGAGCTGAATACTGCGATGCTGCGCCAGACGGGCGCGGACATTCTGGTTACGAAGGACACCGGCAAAGCGGGCGGCTTTGCGGAAAAGCTGTCTGCGGCGCGCGAAGTGGGCGCGACCGTGCTGGTGATCGCCCGTCCGTGTGAGGAGCAGGGCAAAACGCTCGCGGAAATGCAGGACTTTTTGGCGGCGCGTTTCGGCTGGGAGATGCCCACGGCGAAACAGCCCGAAACGATGCCGCGATTTCCGCTCTTTGTTTCGCTTGCGGGCAAAAAATGCGTTGTGTTCGGCGCGGGCAATATCGCTGCGCGGCGCGTTTCCGTTTTGCGGCACTTCGGTGCGGCGGTGACGGTGGTTGCACTGGAAAGCCCGGCGGGTATTGCGGTCGATCAGGTTCGCGGCTATGAGAAAAGCGATCTTTCGGGGGCTTTTCTGGCAGTCGCGGCGACAAATGACCGCGCGGTTAATCACCGCATCGCATTGGACTGCGAAGAAATGCACATTCCGTGCAGCGTAGCCGACTGCGCGGCGGAATCCACCTTTTTCTTTCCCGCGATATGCGAGGGCGGGGGACTGATTGCTGGCGTGGTGTCGGATGGAACGGCGCACGGCAAAACGGCGGCGGCGGCAAAGCGCATCCGCGCGGTATTGGAGGAAATGACATGATTCGAGTGGGCAGCAGGGACAGCCGTCTCGCGGTTGTGCAGGCCGAGGAGGTCTGCCACGCGCTGGGCGACTGTGAACTCATCACGATGAAAACCACGGGCGACATGGTGTTGGATAAGACGCTTGACAAGGTCGGCGGCAAGGGCTTGTTTGTCAAGGAACTCGACCGTGCGTTGGCTGATGGGCGAGTTGACCTGACGGTGCACAGCTTAAAAGATGTGCCGATGGAGCAGCCGGACGGTCTGCCGCTTGTGGCGTTCACCAAGCGCGCCGACGCGCGCGACGCGTTGGTGCTGCCGGAGAGCGGCGTGTGGGATAAAACCAAGCCCATTGGCTGTGCGTCCGCCAGACGGCGGGTGCAGTTGAAAACACTGTTTCCTGAGATCGATGTGCAGCCTGTGCGCGGTAATGTGCAGACGCGGCTCGCAAAGCTTGAGAGCGGCGCATACGGCGCGCTGGTGCTGGCTGCGGCGGGATTGTACCGTCTGGGGCTGGAACACCGTATCAGCCGGTATTTTTCGCCAGATGAGATCATTCCCGCGGCGGGACAGGGTATTCTGGCGGTGCAGGGCCGCGCAGGCGAATTCGAGGACGCGGCGCGGCTGGTGGACGATACCAACGCGCGTGACTGCGCGGCGGCTGAGCGGTCGTTTATCAAAACACTCGGCGGCGGGTGCTTTGCACCGGTTGCAGCCTATGCTGAAACGCAGGGCGACACGCTGCACTTGCGCGGGCTGTATGTGACGGAAGATGAGCAGCACATGGCGCGCGGCGCAGTGACCGGGCGGCGGACGGAAGCCGCCGCCCTTGGACGCACGCTTGCGCTGCAGCTGAAGCATCAGGCGGAGGGAAAGCTATGATAGGAACGGTAACGCTGGTCGGTGCAGGGCCGGGTGATAAAGGGCTGCTGACGACAGCGGGCGCGCAGGCGCTCGCGCAGGCGGACGCGGTGGTGTATGACCGGCTGGTGGGCGAGGATATCCTTGACCTCATCCCGCCGCACGCAGAAAAGGTACCGGTCGGCAAGGAAAACAACCACCATCCTGTGCCGCAGCATGAAATCAACGACATTCTGGTGCGGCTGGCGCGAGAGGGCAAGAACGTCGTGCGGCTGAAAGGCGGGGACTGCTTCCTGTTCGGACGCGGCGGTGAGGAATGCGAGCATCTGCTGCAAAACGGTGTGCCGTTTCGCGTCATTCCGGGCGTGACGAGCGCGCTGGCTGCACCCGCGTTTGCGGGCATCCCGGTGACGCATCGGGATTTTACTTCGTCGGTGCATATCATCACGGCGCACGCGCGTGCGGGCAAGCCGCTGACCATCGACTTTGATGCACTCGTGCGCTTAAACGGCACGCTGGTGTTCCTGATGGGGCTGACCGCGCTGGAGCAGGTGACAGACGGCCTGCTGCGCGCGGGCATGCAGCCCGACATGCCAGCCGCTGTCATTGAAAACGGCGCGCGCGGCACGCAGCGCAAGGTGGTATGCGGCTTGTCCGACCTTGCTGCCAATGTGCGTGCGGAGGGGCTGCAAAGTCCGGCGCTGATTATCGTCGGGCGGGTATGCGCTTTGAGCGACACGCTCGACTGGTTCACGCTGCTGCCGCTGCACGGTAAGACTATCGTCGTCACCCGTCCGAAAGCGCGGGCGGGTACGCTGGCAGAAAAGCTGCGGCGGCGGGGCGCGAATGTGATCGAAGCGCCGTGCATTGAGACGGTCGAGCGGGAGGACACGCAGCCGCTGGCAGCGGCTTTGCAGCAGCCGCACGACTGGGTGGTGTTCACCAGCCCGGCGGGCGTTCCCGCGGCGGTGCACGCGCTGCGGGGGCTCGGCCGCGATCTGCGCGCGCTGTATGGAATGAAAATCGCGGCGATCGGCAAGGGCACGGCGGTGGCGCTCGCCGCTTACGGTCTGACCGCCGATCTTGTTCCCACACAGTACGACGGGGAACACCTCGCAGATGCGCTCGTTGACGTGATGCCGCAGGGCGGTTCGGTTCTGTTGCTACGCGCAGTACAGGGCGGGCAGATTTTACCCGAAAAACTCGCCCGAGCGGGCATCCGTGTGACCGATGTGCCGCTTTACGACACCGTGCATCGCTGTGACAAGGCGGACGCGCTGCGCGGGATGCTGGCCGAGGGAAAAATCGACGCGGTGACGTTTACCAGCGTGTCCACGGTTGAGGGTTTTGTCGAGGCGGTCGGCGCGGTGGAATATAAGGGCGTTATGGCCTGCTGTATTGGAGAACAAACCGCGCAAGCCGCTCGGAAATACTTTGCGAATGTGAAAGTCGCGAAAAACGCAACGATTGACGACTTGGTCGCCTGTATCGAGGAGGAGATAAAAGATGTTTAATGAAACCATCCGTCCGCGCCGCCTGCGTACGTCGGACAGTCTGCGCCGCATGGTGCGCGAGACGCGCATCTCGCCCGAAAGCCTGATCTGGCCGATTTTCGTCGAGGAGGGCGAGGGCATTTACGAGGAAATCTCCTCGCTGCCCGGACAATACCACTACTCGCCCGACCAGCTGTACCGCATGGTCGAGCGCGCCCGCGCGCATGGCGTGAGCCGCGTGATCCTGTTCGGTTTACCGAAGGAAAAGGACGAGATCGGCTCAGGTGCATGGGCGGAGGACGGCATCGTGCAGCAGGGTATCCGCAAGATCAAAGAGCTTGCCCCGGAGATGTATGTTATCACCGATGTGTGCATGTGCGAATATACCAGCCACGGCCATTGCGGTATTCTGTGCGGCTGTGATGTGGACAACGACCAGACGCTCGTGCGGCTGGCAGAGATCGCTGTCAGCCACGCACAGGCGGGCGCGGATATGGTTGCGCCAAGTGATATGATGGACGGCCGCGTTGCCGCCATCCGCGGCGCGCTCGACCAGAATGGCTTTACCAACGTGCCGATCATGTCTTACGCCGCCAAGTACGCGTCCACTTTCTATGGCCCGTTCCGCGACGCAGCGGGTTCGGCGCCGTCCTTTGGCGACCGCCGCTCCTACCAGATGGACCCGCACAACGGCCGCGAGGCAATGCGCGAGTGCGCGCTCGACGTTGCTGAGGGTGCGGATATTTTGATGATTAAGCCTGCGCTGGCGTATCTTGATTTGGTGTATCAGTGCAAGCAGCGGTTTGACCTGCCGGTGGCGGCGTATGCCGTGTCGGGCGAGTACGCAATGGTCAAGGCGGCGGCGAAAGCGGGCCTGATCGACGAATACGGCGTGATGTGCGAGAGCGCGGTGTCCATTTTCCGCGCGGGTGCGGATATTCTGATTACTTACTACGCCTGTGAACTCGCGGACGCCATTCGGAAAGGGGATATCGGCTGATGAGCAGATCGGAAGAACTGTTCGAGCGCGCCAAAAAGGTGCTGCCGGGCGGCGTCAATTCTCCGGTACGCGCGTTTCGCGCGGTGGGCGGCAACCCGCGCTTTATCGTCAAGGGGCTGGGCAGCCATATCCTTGACGAGGACGGGCTGGAATACATCGACTATGTCGGCTCGTGGGGGCCGATGGTGCTCGGCCACAGCCACCCGGATATTCTGAAAGCCGTGTATGACCGCATGGTAAACGGTCTGTCCTTCGGCGCGCCGACCGCGCTGGAGGTCGAGATGGCTGAAAAGATGGTCGCCATGGTGCCGAACATCGAAATGGTGCGCATGGTCAACTCCGGCACCGAGGCTGTGATGAGTGCGCTGCGGCTGGCGCGCGGCGCGACCGGACGCGACAAGATTATCAAATTTGAGGGCTGCTATCACGGCCACTCGGATGCGATGCTGGTCGGCGCGGGCAGTGGCGCGCTCACGCAGGGCGAGCCGGACTCCAAGGGCGTGACGAAAGGCGCGGCGCGCGATACGCTGATGGCGCAGTACAACGACCTTGCCTCCGTCGAGCGTCTGCTGGATGCGAACCCGGGCGAAGTGGCGGCGGTCATTGTCGAGCCAGTGGCGGCAAACATGGGCGTTGTCCCGCCGAAGGACGGCTTTTTGCAGGGCTTGCGCGATTTGTGCGACAAGCACGGCGCGCTGCTGATTTTCGACGAGGTGATTACGGGCTTCCGTCTCGCGGCGGGCGGTGCGCAGGAATATTTCGGCGTGCGCGCAGACCTCGTGACCTTCGGCAAGATCATCGGCGGTGGCATGCCGGTCGGCGCGTACGCGGGCAGCCGCGCGCTTATGGAGCAGGTTGCGCCGTGCGGCCCGGTTTATCAGGCGGGTACGCTGTCGGGCAACCCGGTTGCGATGGCGGCAGGGCTTACGCAGCTGCAAATCCTGACCGATCGCCCCGAGGTGTATACCGTAATGGAGACCTCGGCGCAGTATATCGCCAACCACCTGCGCGCAAGTGCGGAAAAGCACGGTGTTAAGATGCAGGTCAATCAGGTCGGTTCGCTGCTGTGCCCGTACTTTACGGACACGCCGGTGGACTGCTTTGCGGCAGCCAAGACCAGCGACATAAAACAATACGCAAAGTATTTTAATGAAATGTTATTACGCGGTGTGTATCTAGCGCCCAGCCAGTTCGAGGCGATGTTCGTCTCGTCTGTGCACACGCAGAAGGACTTGGCGTTCACCGTGCAGGCGGCGGATGAGAGCCTCGCGGCACTGTAAATATTCAAAGGAGGGACGGACATGGCTCGCACATTTTATATCATTGGCGCAGGCATGGGCACGCCGGATACCTTAACCGGTGAAGCGCGCCGCGCGCTGGATGAGGCCGACGCGGTGCTTGCCACCGCGCGGCTCGCCGCACTGGACGCGAAAGCGATCGTCTGTCCCTTCGGGGAACTGGCCGCGCAGGCGGTGCAGGCGGATGGCGACACAGTTGCGGTACTCGTATCGGGCGACGTGGGCTTTTTCAGCGCCGCCGCGCGGCTGCGGGAGCAGTTCGCGCCGTACGGAGACGTGCGGCTCATTTGCGGCCTGTCCAGTTTGCAATATTTCTGTGCGAAGCTGGGTGTTTCTTATGATGATGCCTGCGTGCGCAGCCTTCATGGGCGCGCGGGCAGCATTCTCGGTGCGGTCAGCTACCACAAAAAGGTGTTTGTGCTGACCGGCGGCGCGCAGAACGCGCAAATCGTGTGCCGCGCGCTTGCGGACGCGGGGCTTGGCGGGCTGACCGTCCATCTGGGCGAAAACCTCGGGATGGAAACCGAGCGCATCGCGCACGGCACAGCGGCGGAGTTGGCGGAGCAGGCTTGCGGCGATCTGGCGGTGCTGCTGATTGAGCATCCGGACGCGGCAAACGCCGCAGAACCCTTGCGCGACAGCATGTTCACACGTGCGAAGGTGCCCATGACCAAGGAGGAAGTGCGCTGGACGGCGTGCGGACGGCTTGCCGTGCAGTCGGGCGACACGGTTTGGGACGTAGGCGCGGGGACAGGCGCAATGACGCTGGAACTTGCGCGCCGCGCGTGTGACGGGCTGGTGTACGCGGTCGAGTGCAAGCCGGATGCGCTTTCGCTGCTGGACGAAAATCGCTGCAAGCTGGGCGGTTACAACGTGCAGATCATTGCGGGGCGCGCCCCCGAAGCGCTCGAGACGCTGTCCGCACCGGACTGTGTGTTCGTCGGCGGCAGCGGCGGTGGGATGCGCCGCATTTTGGCGCTGGCCAAGGAGAAAAATCCCGCCGTGCGCGTGGTGGTGACTGCAATCGCGCTGGAGACACTGGAAGAGGCACGGCGCGCGCTCCTTGACCTTGGCTTTGCAAATGTCGAGGTGTCGCAGCTGGCCGCGTCGCGCGGCAAGGAGGTCGGGCCGTACACCATGATGACTGCGCTCAATCCGGTGTTCATCCTGTCAGGAGGCGGACAAGATGCAGAATAACGCGCCTCGTCTGCTGCTTGCAGGCACCGGTTCGGGCTGCGGCAAAACAACGGTCACGACCGCGCTGCTGCGCGCCTTGCAGCGCCGCGGCGTGCCGCTTGCGGCCTTCAAGTGTGGGCCGGACTACATCGACCCGATGTTCCACACCGAGGCACTCGGTGTACCCAGCCGCAACCTCGATTTGTTTTTCGTGGACGAAGCCGAGGTGCGCGGGCGACTGGCGCGCCATATCCCGACGGACGGCGTGGGCATCATCGAGGGTGTGATGGGCTTTTACGACGGCGTTTCCGGCACGACCGACACGGCTTCGGCCGCGCATCTGGCGCGCGCGACCAATACGCCCGCCGTGCTGGTTGTGCGGCCGCGCGGGCAGTCGCTGTCGCTCGCGGCAGAGATCAAGGGCTTTCGGGATTTTGCACCAAATACGCTCGCGGGTGTGATTTTGAACGGCGTTTCGGCAGGTATGTACCCTTATTACCGCGCGATTGCAGAAAAAGCGGGGCTGCGGGTCTATGGCTTCCTGCCGCCTGTGCCGGAAGCCGAAATCCCCGATCGGCATTTGGGCCTGGTGACCGCCGCGGAGATTGGCGGCTTGCAGGGTAAACTCGATCGACTGGCCGACGCAGCGGAACAGGGGCTTGATCTGGACGGCCTGCTGGCGCTTGCGCGCACCGCGCCGCCGCTCGTGGACGAAACCGCGCCGCTCGCATTGGTGGCAGACAAGCCGGTGCGCATCGCGGTCGCGCAGGACAAGGCGTTTTGCTTCTACTATGCGGATAATTTTGACGTGCTGCGTGCGCTCGGCGCGGAACTTGTACCGTTTTCGCCGCTGACCGATGCGGCGCTGCCAAAAGATATTGATGGGCTGTACCTCGGCGGCGGATATCCCGAGGTGCACAAAGAGCAGCTTGCCGCCAACCGTACCATGCGGGACAGCATCCGCGCGGCGGTGCTGGGCGGCCTGCCGACGATTGCGGAGTGCGGTGGCTTCCTTTATCTGCATCGTACGCTGGACGGCGCAGAGATGGCGGGGGTACTCGATGCGGCCGCGACGCTCACAAAGAAACTCCAGCCTTTTGGTTATGTGACGCTGACTGCGCGGCGGGATAATCTGCTATGCCGCGCAGGGGAACAGGTTCGCGCGCACGCGTTCCATTATGCGGTCTCAACCGACGAGGGCACGGATTTTGATGCAGTCAAGCCCAATGGCCGCGCGTGGGCGTGTATTCATGCGAATGACACCTTGTACGCAGGCTTTCCGCACCTGTATTTCCGGGCGAATCCGGCATTTGCCGAGAATTTTGTGCGCGCGTGCGCGCAGCGGAGGGATGGACCATGACACTCGAACAGACCATACAGGCGGTGCGTCCGCCGTGCGAGCAAAGCCGCGCGGCGGCGGCCGAACGGTTTTCCGATATTGCCATCCCGCTTGGCAGCTTGGGGCTGCTGCAGGATGCGGTGGCGCAGATTGCCGCTATTCGGCGCACACCGCGCCCGTCGATCAAAAAGCGCGCGGTCGCGATGTTCTGCGCGGATAACGGCGTGGTGGCGCAAGGCGTGACCCAGTGCGGGCAGGAGGTCACGGCGACTGTGACCGAAAACATGGGGCGCGGTAAATCGACCGTCTGCCTGATGGCGCAGCACATCGGCATGGACAGCTTTCCGGTTGATATCGGCGTGGCGCGCGACGTGCAGGGGGAGCGGATTTTACGCCGTAAAATCCGGTACGGCACGGCGAATATGACCAAAGAACCCGCTATGGCGCGTCAGGAAGCTGTGCGCGCCATTGAGGTTGGTATTTCACTTGCCGAATGGTGCGCGTCTGAGGGGTATGACCTGATCTGCGGCGGTGAAATGGGCATCGGCAACACGACGACGAGCGCCGCCGTTACCGCCGCGCTGACCGGTGCGGCAGTCGAAACCGTGACCGGGCGCGGCGCGGGACTGTCGACCGAGGGGTTGCAGCGCAAGGTGCGCGCGATCGAAACCGCGCTCGCGCTTCATCAGCCCGATCCGAACGACCCGATCGACGTGCTGCACAAGGTTGGCGGGCTGGACATTGCGGGGATGGCTGGACTGTATCTCGGCGCAGCGGCCTGCGGCTTGCCTGCGGTGCTGGACGGCGTGATTTCGTGCGCAGCGGCGCTCATCGCCGTGCGGCTGTGTCCCGAGGTGCGAGGCTATCTGCTGGCGGGGCACCGCTCGGAGGAGCCTGCGGGCAAATTGCTGCTGGACGAACTCGGCCTGCATCCGTTCATTTCGGCGGGCATGCGGCTGGGCGAGGGTACAGGTGCGGTTGCGGCGGTCAGCCTGCTTGATCTGGTGATGGCGGCCTATGACGGTATGCCCAGCTTTGCCGAAGCCGGGGTCGAGGCCTACCAGCCGCTGACGTAAACAAAGAGAAGGGGGGACGGAACATGCTGGTTTTGGTGACCGGCGGCGCAGCGAGCGGCAAATCCGCGCATGCGGAGCGGCTGCTGTGCGATCGTGCGCCGTCCTCCCGGCTGTATCTGGCGACCATGCAGCCCTTCGGTGCGGCGGCACAGGCACGCATTGCGCGGCACCGCGCGCTGCGGCAGGGCAAGGGCTTTGAGACGGTCGAGCGGCCGACCAACCTCGCGGGGCTGGCACTCGCGCAGCATTATGACGGTATTCTGCTCGAGGACTTGGGCAATTTGCTGGCAAATGAGATATTCGCGCCCGAGGGCGCGGGCGACGCGGCGTTCGGCAGCGTTCTTGCAGGCATCGCGCATCTGCAAGACTGCTGCGAAACGCTGGTCGTGGTGACGGATGAGATCTTTTCCGATGGGTTAGATTACCCGCCTGAAACCGCGCGGTATATCCGCGACCTTGCGGCACTGAACCGTGCGCTTGCCGCGCGGGCGGATGCGGTCTATGAGTCGGTCTGCGGCATTCTACTGCCGCTGAAAGGGGACAAAGACGTATGAAAAGCGCGTGGAGCGGCCTGCTGGTCGCGTTTTCGCTGTATTCGGCGGTGCCTGTGCCGCAGGTGCAGTGGGAAAAGCGCACGATGCGCTGGGCGCTCGGCTTTCTGCCGCTCGTTGGCGTGCTGGTCGGCGCGCTCGAATGGCTGTGGTTTGCGTTCTGCACGCATTTTGCTGCGGACGGCTTGTTTTACGCAGTCGGCGCGGCGCTCCTTCCGCTTTTTGTGTCGGGCGGCATCCATCTGGACGGCCTGTGCGACACCTGCGACGCGCTCTGTTCCTACGGTGACCGCGAAAAGCGGCTCGCAATTTTGAAAGACCCGCATGTCGGCGCGTTTGGCCCGATGTGGCTGATTGCCTTTCTGCTGGCGGAAACCGGCTGCTTTGCCGAGGTTTATGCGCGTCCCGTGCTGCTGCCGCTGGCGGTCTGTGGGTTTGCGGTTGCGCGCTGCATGGGTGGCTGCAAGATCGTGCTGACGCCATGTGCCAAGGACAGCGGCCTTGCCCGTATCTTTGCGGACAACAGCGATAAAAAAGCGGTTGCCATTATGCTGCTGATGGAACTGGCGATCTATCTGGCTGTCGCCGGGCTGCTGGTATATGCTGTGCCGCACGGGCTGACAGCGGCCATGATTTGGGCGGTCGCGCTGCTTTTGTGGTATGGTGTGCACGAAAAGCTGACCCGCCGCGTGTTCGGCGGGGTCACGGGCGACCTTGCGGGCTTTTGCATTTCGGTTTCCGAGGTGTTGTCGCTTGCCTGCGCGGCATTTGGAGGGCTGGTGCTATGACGGTATTATTCATCGGCGGGACACATCAGGGCAAGGCGGCGCTGGCGCGCGCGCTGTATCCCGCGTTGCCGCTTGCCGAAAACCTGCATGTGCGCGTGCGGGAGGAACTTGCCGCCGGACGCGATCCGATGGCGCTGCTGGATACCTTGCGCGGCTGCGCGATTACCTGCGACGAGGTCGGCTGCGGGGTCATCCCGATCGACCGCGCGGATGAAGCCTGGCGCGAGGCGGTTGGACGGCTGTGCTGCGCGATTGCCGCCGAGGCGGATGCGGTCATCCGCGTGACGGCGGGTATCCCGCAATTCATTAAAGGAGAAAACCCATGTATCTGACCTGTGCCGTGCTGCTCGGTTTTGTGCTTGATGCACTGTTTGGCGATCCCAATACCGGTTTGCATCCGGCGTGCCTGATCGGACGGCTGGTGTCGCTCGCCGAAAAAATCCTGCGGCGCGTGTTTCCCAAAACCAAGGGCGGCGAGACCGTCGCGGGTGTGCTGCTGTGGCTTATTGTGTGCGGCGTCAGCTTTGCCGTACCGTTTTTTGCGCTGCGCTGGCTGCACGGACGCAATTTCTGGCTGGGTTTTGCGGCGGAAACGCTGCTGTGCTGGCTGGTGCTGGCCTGCCGCAGCCTTGCCGACGCAGGCAAGGCTGTGCACGCGGCGATTGGCAAATCGCTTGAGGACGGACGCAAAGCGGTGGCGATGTACGTCGGGCGCGACACGGCGGCGTTGGACGAGCCGGGCGTAATCAAGGCGGCGGTCGAGACGGTCGCAGAGAACACGACCGACGGCGTGGTCGCGCCGCTCATCTTCCTGCTGATCGGCGGCGCGCCGCTGGGGCTTTTCTATAAGGCGGTCAATACGCTGGATTCGATGGTCGGCTACCACAACGACAAATATGAGTATTTCGGCAAGTTTTCCGCGCGGATGGACGATGTGTTCAACTTTGTTCCCGCACGGCTGTCTGCTGTCTGCCTGATCGTGGCGGCGGGCATGCTGGGACTGGATAACCGCAATGCACTGCGCGTGTTCCGGCGCGACCGGAACGGTCACAAAAGTCCGAACGCCGGGCAGACCGAGTCCGTGTGCGCGGGTGCGCTGCATATCCAGCTCGGCGGGGATGCAAGCTATTTTGGAAAAACCATGAAAAAGGCGTCGTTTGGCGACCCGGACCGTGTGGTGCGGCGTACGGATATTTTGCAGACCTGCGACCTGATGCGCATGGCAAGCATGCTTGCGTTTGTGCTGTGCGCCATGCTGCGGCTGATCCTCACTTGGCCGCCGCTTGGCTGACAGAAAGGAGAACCCCTATGCCCCAATATGTACACGGCGGCGATGTGTATTCCTATCAAACGCACTTTGGCGCGCCGCCGGTCGATCTGTCGGCCAATATCAATCCTTATGGCATCCCGACGCGTGTCAAACAGGCGATGTGTGACGCGATTGAAAGCTGCACGCAGTACCCCGACCCGTTTTGCCGCGCGGCGCGTGCGGCGATTGCACAGGCTGAGGGTGTTGCTTCCGACCGCATCTATTGCGGCAGCGGCGCGGCCGATGTTCTCGACAGGCTGGCGGCCGTGCTGCGCCCCAAAACCGCGCTGCTGCTCGCGCCGACCTTCGCAGAGTACGAGCGCACGCTTGCGGGAGCGGATTTGCGCTTCCACATGCTGCGTGCAGAGGAGAATTTCGCGGTCACCCAACGGATTTTAGACGATATCACGCCTGATCTCGACGCGGTTTATCTGTGCAGCCCCAACAACCCGACCGGACGCACGATCGACCATGCGCTGCTGCGGCAGATCGCCGCGCGGTGCGCGGAGGTAGGCGCACGGCTGATCGTAGACGAGTGCTTTCTCGATTTTGTGCAGGGCGGCGAGACGATGGCGGCACAACTGGACGAATTTCCGACGCTTGTGCTGCTGCGGGCGTATACCAAAATGTATGCCGTGCCGGGGGTGCGCTTTGGCTGGTGCATGACCGCAGACGCGGCACTGATCGAGGAGTTGTACCGCGCAGGACAGCCGTGGAACGTGTCGGTCATTGCGCAGGCGTGCGCGGTCGCGTGCGCAGACGAGCGGGAGTGCGCTACGCAGACCGCACAGCGTATTGCGGCCGAGCGGGCATATCTGCAGGAACAGCTCACCGCGCGCGGGCTGTGGGTCTGCCCAGGGGAGGCGAATTTCCTGCTGTTCCGCACGGACGATGGGAATTTGGCTGAAAAACTCGCGCGGCGCGGTATTCTGGTGCGTGACTGCGCGAATTATCATGGTCTTGCGCGCGGGTATTACCGCACGGCGGTCAAGACGAGAAAAGAAAGCGATGCGCTGCTTGCGGCGCTGGACGATATTCGGAGGGAGGAAAACTGATGGCGCGGTGCATTATGGTGCAGGGCACCTGCTCGAATGCGGGCAAAAGCTTGATTTGCGCGGCGCTGTGCCGCATTTTCCGGCAGGACGGCTGGCGCGTCGCGCCGTTTAAGGCGCAGAACATGGCACTGAACTCTTATATCACAGCGGACGGCGGCGAGATGGGCCGTGCGCAGGTCGTGCAGGCTGAGGCGGCCGGTATTGCGCCTGATGTGCGGATGAACCCGATCTTGCTCAAGCCGACGAGCGACGTCGGTTCGCAGGTGATCGTCATGGGGCAGGCGCGCGGCAACCGCACTGCCCGCGATTACTGGGGCGATAAAAAGGCGCTTATCCCGGTTGTGAAAGACGCGTATGACAGTCTTGCCGCCGAGTATGATATCATCGTGATCGAAGGCGCGGGCAGTCCGGCGGAGATCAACCTCAAACAGGACGATATCGTCAATATGGGGCTGGCAAAGCTGGTGGATGCGCCCGTGCTGCTGGTCGGTGATATCGATCGGGGCGGCGTATTTGCGTCGCTGTACGGCACGGTCAAACTGCTCGACGAGGACGAGCAGACGCGTATCCGGGCGCTTATTATCAACAAGTTCCGCGGCGACGTGGAGATTCTGCGTCCCGGTTTGGCGCAGCTCGAGGAACTGACCGGCAAGCCGGTTGCGGGCGTCGTACCATACGGGCATTTCGACATCGACGACGAGGACAGCCTGTCCGAGCGGCTGGATGCAGACGCGCACGGTGCGGTGGTGCGTATCGCAGTCGTGCGGCTGCCGCGGTTGAGTAACTTCACGGATTTCGCGGCGCTCGAAAGAATGCCCGGCGTCGGCGTTGCTTACGCGGACAAGCCTGACCAGCTGGAAGGGGCGGATATGATTATCGTGCCCGGCACGAAGGCGACGCTTGCCGACCTCAAATGGCTGCGCGAGAGCGGCATGGAGGCAAAAATTCTCAAACAGCACGCGGCGGGTACGCCCGTGTTCGGCATCTGCGGTGGATTTCAGATGCTGGGGCGCACGGTGTCCGACCCGGAGAACACCGAGGGCGGCGGCAGCCTGCGCGGCCTTGGTCTGCTGCCTGTGGACACGGTGTTCCGCCCGCGGAAAATGACCACGCAGGCACGCGGCACGGTGGAGAAGATAACCGGTGTGCTCGAGGGGCTGTCCGGCACGGCGGTGGAAGGATATGAGATCCACATGGGCGATACCGCGCGCGACGCGGGCGCGCAGCCGTTTTGCACGCTCATCCGCGCGGACGGCACAGAGATTTTGGATGGCTGTCAGGCGGAAAATGCCTATGGTACCTATTTGCACGGCGTGTTCGATGCGCCGGGCATCGCGCTGGGGCTTGCGCAGGCACTCGCTGTGCGCAAGGGCATGATGCTGGACGATGCGGTACTGGACACCGCGCAGATCAAAGAACGGGAATATGACCGCCTTGCGGACACCGTTCGGCAGTCACTCGATATGGAACTGATTTATCGGATTTTGGAGGGAAAGGCATGAAAAACAAGGCTTGTGTACACCTGTATTGCGGAGACGGCAAGGGCAAAACGACCGCAGCGGTTGGCTTGGCGGTGCGCTTTGCCGGGCATGGCGGACAGGTCGTGTTCGCGCAGTTTTTGAAGGACGGCACCTCGGGCGAGTGCTGGTCGCTGAGCAAACTGGATAACGTCACGCTGCTCGCAGCCAATCCGGTGCGCAAATTTTCCTTCCAGATGAACGAGGAAGAGAAAACACAAACGGCGGACGCAATACAGCGCACCTTTGCCGCCGCGACAGACTTTGCCGTGCGTGAGGGTGCGGGGCTACTGATTCTGGATGAAGCATGCGGCGCGATCTCCTGCGGTTTCTTGGATGAACAGGCTTTGCTGGACTTTTTGGACAGCCGCCCGGACACGCTCGAGGTCGTGCTGACCGGCCGCGACCCGTCCGAAGCCCTGCAGGCGCGTGCGGATTATATCACGGAGTTGGTCAAGCGCCGCCATCCTTATGAAAAAGGCGTGGCCGCGCGGGAGGGAATCGAATGGTAAACGGAAAAATGCCGCCGGCTGAGATTGAAAAGCGCAGCTTTGAGATTATCACCGCCGAGCTTAGAGATCGCGAGTTCCCAACCGGTGTGGCTGAGGTAGTCAAGCGCGTCATTCACACGACGGCGGACTTTGACTATGCGGAAAACCTGTGCTTTTCGGAAAACGCGGTCGAGCGGGCAAAGGCTGCGCTCGAGGCGGGCGCGACGATTGTCACCGACACCAATATGGCGCTGTCCGGCATCAGCAAGGGAACGCTTGCACAGCTTGGCGGGCGGGCGCTTTGCCTGATGGCGGACGAGCAGGTCGCTCGCGAGGCCAAGGCGCGCGGTGTGACACGCGCGACGGTGTCGATGGAGCACGCAGCGAAGCTTGAAGGGCCGCTGATTTTCGCGATCGGCAACGCGCCGACCGCGCTCATCCGCCTGCATGAGCTGATCGGGGAGGGCGAAGTGCAGCCCGCGCTCGTCATTGGTGTGCCGGTCGGATTTGTCAATGTGGTCGAGGCGAAAGAATTGTTTATCGGCGGGGATACGCCGTATATCATCGCGCGTGGACGCAAGGGCGGCTCGAATGTCGCTGCTGCGATCGTCAACGCGCTGCTGTATCAACTGGTCAAACGGGAGGGATTCTGATATGGGTAAAAAAGCGCTGATGGTGGTCAGCTTCGGCACTTCTGTACCGCAGGCGCGGCGCGCGATCGAGCAGGTCGAAGCGCAGCTGCGCGCAGCGTTCCCTGACCACGATTTTTACCGCGCGTTTACCTCCGGCATGGTCGCGCGCAAGATCGAGCGAGAGGAGGGCGTGCGCATCCCTGCACCGGCGGAACTGTTGGAGCAGCTTGCGGCCGACGGCTATGACGAGGTGCGCTGCCAGAGCCTGCATATCATCTTCGGGCAGGAATACGAAAAGCTGCTCGCACAGCTCGCACCTTTCCGCGACCGGTTCGCGCGCCTGCTGGTCGGCCAGCCGCTTTTGTGGGACACGGCGGACTACCTGCGTTTGACGCGCGCGCTGCTGGCTGAGATGCCGCGGCTGGACGAGGACGAGGCCTTCCTGTTCATGGGGCACGGCACCGAGCATCCGGCGAATGCCGCCTATGCGCTGGTCGAGAACTGCTTCCGCCATCACCGCGCCGAGCGGGTGTATGTCGGCACGGTCGAAGGTTTTCCGCATCTGGACTACGCGCTCGCGCGGCTGGACGCACACGAGGTCACGCGCGTGCACCTCGCCCCGCTTATGCTGGTGGCGGGTGACCACGCGATCAACGACCTTGCGGGCGATCAGGACGACAGCTGGAAGAGCCGTCTGGAAAGCGAGGGCTACACGGTCGAAACCCATCTGCGCGGACTGGGCGAGTTTACCGCGGTGGGCGATATCTTTGTCGATCACTGCCGTGCCGCACAGGCAATGTAACCGAAAAACAATAATCATGCGCCGGGCTCTGCGGAGGGTCCGGCGTTTTTCATGTGAAAAAATGCAAAAAGGCTATTCCCGCTCTTATTTTCCGGCAAAGCCCGCAAATTCTTTGGGATATACTGGGAAAACAAGGGAGGCCGGACAAATATGGACAAGCAAAAGACAAGGCGGGCTGCGCCGCTTTTCGTCGGCCGCGCTGCAGCCCTGCTGGCGCGGCTATGGAAGGAAGAAAATCTGCGCACGCTGACGACCGGCGTGCAGCGGTTTTTACTCTGCGCTGTGCTCGCGCGTGGTACGGTACTGGGCGGTTATACGCCATTCGGGCTGGCGATGGCAGCGGCGCTCATGGCGCGCGGCGCAGGGTTGAGTGCGGTCGGCGGCGTGGTCTGCGGGCTGATGCTGCTGGACGACGGACTGAAAAGCGGCGTGTACATGGCGGCGGTGCTGCTCGTGCTGTGTGTGATGAGCGTGTGCGCGGGGCTGCGTATCGTGAGCAAGGCATGGTTTGCGCCTGTGGTTGCGGCGCTGGCGGGCACGGCCTGCACCTTCGTCTTTCTGCCGGTAGGTGCGGCGCTGGACATGGGGGCACTGGTGCCGTTTATTGGCGTGCAGCTGCTGACGCTCGGCGCCTGCCGGGTGTACGGCGCGGCACTCGCTCCGCCGCGCGATGAAAACGACTGGCGGCGTCCGGTGACGCTGCTGTTCCTGATCGCGACCGTGCTGTTGTCGCTGAGCGACCTGTGTCCGCTCGGGCTACTCTCGCCTGCGCGGGCGATCGCGCTGCTGCTGACGCTCGCGGCCGCCTACCTCGGCGGTGCGGCGCCCGGTGCGGCAGCGGGCGTTGCGCTGGGCGCGGCGATGGACATAGCAGCCGGACAGGGTGCGCTGTTCACCTGCTGCTACGGCCTGTGCGCGCTCGTTGCCGGCCTGTTCCGCGACAGCGGGCGGATATGGTTTGCGGTGTGCGCGCTGGGGGCAGGACTATGTGCCGCGATGCTGGGCGTTGACCACCCGCTGTTCGTGCCGATGGTGCTCGAGCTGGTGTGCGCGGCAGCGGCGTTTCTGGCGCTGCCCACGGTCGTGTGGGATGCGGTGCGGCACAGTCTGTTGCCTGATACGCTGTTGGGCGAGGCCGCACACCGCACGGTGCGGCAGGCTGCAGGCAAATGTGCCACCGAGGCCGCGCAGGCGTTTTATGAGCTGTATCTCGCGATGCTGAACGGCATCAGCGAGGGCAAGGCCGCGGGCGACGATAATGTGCGTGTTGTGTTCGACCGCGCGAGCGACCGCGTGTGCAAAAACTGCGTGCTGTGCTCGCAGTGCTGGCAGCGCGATTACATCACGACGCTCGCCGCGCTCAACGACGTGACGCAGCCGATGCTCCAGCGCGGGCGCGCCGAGCTTTCGGATTTCCCCTACCACTTCGCCTCGCGCTGCGTGCATCTGCCCGAGCTGATGCGCGCGATCAACAGCGCGTTGTTTGCGCTGCGCGAGCGCCAAAGCCTTCGGCGGCAGCAGGCAGAAAACCAGAGCCTGCTTGCGCGCCAATATGCGGGCATTACGGATATTCTTCGTCAGCTGGGCGCGGAGGCGACGCAGGATGTGACCGCACAGCCCATGATGGAGCGCCAGATCAAGCGGTACGCGGCGGCGTTCGGCTGGATCGACCGCGTTTGTGCGGTGCGCGACGCGCAGGGACGGCTGGCGGTCGAGCTGTGGGGCGAGGGCATTGCGGATGTGCTGCGGCAGGGTGAGGGCTTTTCCGCGGGCCTCAGTGCGCTGCTGGGCGTGGCGCTGACCGTGCCCAAACGGGTGGAGGATGATACCGGCGCGCATCTGGAGATGCGTGAGCGCGCGCCATTCCGGGCGATCGTCGGTATTGGACGGCAGCAGAAGGAGGGCACTTCGGTTTCGGGCGACAGCGGCTGTTACTTCCTGACCGACGCGGGAGTGGCCTGTCTGCTGCTCGCTGACGGTATGGGTACAGGCGCGGCGGCCGCGCAGGACAGCCGTACGCTGGTCACCTCGCTCGAGCGGTTTTTGCGCGCGGGTATCCCGATTGCGGATGCACTCAAAGCGGTTTCGCCTGCGCTACGGCTGCGGGCGGACGGTACGCGGTTCACCACGCTTGACGCGCTGACGCTCGACCTGTTTACCGGTCGGGCGGAGAGCCTGAAATGCGGTGCGGCGCCGTCCTACCTGCGCATGGGCGGGCAGTGGAGCGTGCTGACCGGCAAGGCGCTGCCCATCGGGCTGGCTGACGAGGACGCGCTCGGCGAGCCGGTGCCGCTGCGGCTGGGACACGGGGACCTGTGTATCCTGCTGTCCGACGGCATTTCGGATGGCATGGACGACGGCTGGGTGCGCGAGCTTCTGGTCGCTCACGCCAATGAAAGCCCCAAGGAGCTCGCTATGCTGCTGGTCAATGGCGCGGCTGGACGCGGCCACGATGACGACCGCACTGCGCTTGTGCTGCGGCTGGAAAAACGATGAACACGCGGAAGGGTTAAATCCCTCCCTTTTGGGCAATACTTGCTGCAAAGGGAGGGATTTTCCATGGTCAAGGGTATTTCGAAGCGGGTGATCGTCGTGCGGCCGGATGGGCATGCCCCGTTTGAACAGGCGATTTTTCTCGTGCGGGACTGCGCCGTGCCGCGCAGCGACGCGGTGCGCGAGGCCTGCCGTATCGCGAGCGGCTACCTGGACGGCAAAGCAGCACGCCGTCGTGCCAGACGGCTGCATCTCGCAGCGGCTTTTGCATCGGGCGTACTGCTGGCGAGTGGTGTTTGGGCGGTGCTTTGGCTGCTTTTATGAAAAACAGCGGAAAAGCCGATGTATTATTGTATAGTATTTCAGTAGACATTTATTGAAAATTATTTTATATTAATATCAGATATTAACAAGAAAGGATGATACCAAATGAGCAAGTATGTTTGCAAGGTATGTGGCTATATTTACGATCCGGCTGAGGGCGATCCGGATAACGGCGTAGCACCGGGCACGGCGTTTGAGAACCTGCCGGAGGATTGGGTCTGCCCGCTGTGCGCAGTAGGCAAGGACGAGTTCGAGCCGGCGTAAGAACAAAAAGGAAAAGGCTGCCTGCGGGCAGCCTTTTTTGTGAACAGATTGCAAAATGAGAAGCCGCGCCCTTGTTTTGACGGTATGCGGTTGGTATACTATAAATACAGTCAGCCGCAGATAACCGCGGCACATGGCAGGGGTGAGATCATTTGACCGCAGAGATGTTTTTCGACCTGTTTCACCAGTACGGGCTGATTTTGGTCTGTGCGGTGATCTTCTGTGAATATATGAATCTGCCGGGCTTCCCGGCGGGCGTCATTATGCCGTCAATCGGTGTGCTGATCGCGCAGAGCCAGCTGTCGCTCGGATTGACGATCGTGTTGAGCGTTGTATTCGGCGTGCTGGGCAGTCTGGTGATTTACGGGCTGTGTTACTGGGGCGGCGAGCCGATCATGGAGAAGCTGTTCGGCAAAAGCGAGAAATTCCGCTCGTTCGTGCGGCGCGCGCATGAATATATCAACGCCCAGCATGGGCGCGGGCTGGCAATCTGCCGTCTGATCCCGGTGCTGCGCACGATCGTGTCCATTCCGGCCGGCCTGATCCGCATGCCGGTCAAGTGGTTTGTCAGCTGGTCGGCGCTCGGTATCGCGGGTTGGAATGCGGCGCTGATCTCGGTCGGCTATTTTTTCAGTGAAAAGTTATTGGCTATGTGGTGAAAGCTCCCTTCGGGGAGCTTTTTTGCTGGCAGAAGGATGTCGCTTCCGTTCTGTTACCACTTTGCAAGTTGCAATCAGTGGGGCCTTATGGTACAATATACTGCATGAAATTGAGCGCAGTGGGGGAGAAGTATGCAAATCGGGAACGTAACGCTTGCCGGACGTATGGTGCTCGCGCCGATGGCCGGCGTGACCGACCGTGCTTTCCGGCAGATCTGCCGCGAACACGGCGCAGCGCTGACCGTGACCGAAATGGTCTCCGCCAAGGCGCTGACGTATGGCGATAAGAAAACACCGAAGTTGTTGTCGCTGGCCGAAAACGAGCATCCGGCCGCGGCGCAGATATTCGGACACGAGCCGGAAACCATGGCCGAAGGCGCGAAGATTGCGCGCGAGGTATCCGGCTGCGATATTATTGACATCAATATGGGCTGCCCTGCGCCCAAAATCGCGGGCAACGGCGACGGCTCCGCGCTCATGCGCGATCCCGCGCTTGCCGCACGCGTGATTGAGGCGGTCGCCCGCGCGGTCGATGTGCCGGTAACCGTCAAGTTCCGCAAGGGCTGGGACGAAAAAAGCGTTAACTGTGTCGACTTTGCCCGCATGGCCGAGCAGGCCGGCGCGGCGGCGATCGCGGTGCATGGACGCACACGCGCGCAGCAGTACAGCGGCAACGCGGACTGGGATGCGATCGCCGCGGTCAAGCAGGCGGTGTCTATTCCGGTGATCGCCAACGGCGACGTTGCCGTCCCGGAGGACGCAGTGCGCATTTTGGAGCATACCGGTGCGGATGCGGTCATGGTGGGGCGTGGTGCACTGGGTGACCCGTGGATTTTCGAGCGCGCAAACACCCTGCTGGAGACCGGTGTGTGCCCGCCGCTGCCGCCTTTTGCGCAGCGCATTGATACGGCGGTACGCCAGATCGAACTGGCGGCAGAGCAAAAGGGCGAGCGTGTGGCGATGCTGGAAGCGCGCCGCCACGTGAACTGGTACCTCAAAGGACAAAGCGGCCTGAAGGCCTTTAAAATGCGTATCTGCGCGCTCGAGCGGTTGGAGGAGCTGTATCCGCTGGCCGCGGAACTCAAGCGTGCAGCGAAAAACGGATAACGACAGCGAAAGGGGGGAACAGGCGGTGGACGAAAAGCATATCCTGACACGGGCGCGCCGCGGCGACGTGGATGCGTTCGAGGAACTGGTGCGGTTGTACGAAAAGCGCGTCTATGCGGTCGCGCTGCGATCTTCCGGCTGCCCCGAGGACGCAGCCGATATCGTGCAGGAGGTCTTTCTGCGCGCATGGCGGTCGATCGAGTCCTTCCGCGGGGACAGCGGCTTTTCCACTTGGCTGTTCCGCATTACTATGAACCTGTGCGTGGATCACGCACGGCATAAGCATGCCCAGCCGCAGACCCAGCCCATTGTCGTGGGTGAGGAGGAGACTGAGCGCCCGATACGGGATACCGCGCCCACGCCGGAGGAGCATCTGGATAATCGCGAACTGGGGCGTGAGCTGGCGGCAGCTTTGGAAGAAATCAGCGAGGAACACCGCCGCATCGTGCTGCTGCGCGACGTGTCCGGCCTGAGCTATACCGAAATCGCGGAGATTCTGGAGATCAGCGAGGGGACGGTCAAGTCCCGCCTGTCACGCGCACGCATCGCGCTGCGCAAGGTTTTGCTGCGCAGAGGGAACCTTTTGCTGTCCGCCGCGTCTAACCAATCGAAAGGAGGCGGGGACGCATGAGTGATGAAGAATATTTTGAGCAGCTGGTCTCGAGCAGTCTGGATGGTACGCTGACCGAGTCCGAGCGCGAAAAGCTGGACGCCCATCTGGCAGAGTGCCCCTCGTGCGCCGCGCTGAAACAGGATCTCGAGCAGATGCGGGCATTGTTTGCCGCTGAGGCTGAACTGCCCGCTGGATTGCATGATAGTATCATGCAGCGTGTCCGGCAGGAGGAACGGCTGCGCGTAGTGCAGCCGGAAAAACCGGTGCGCCGACTGCCGGTGCTGACGATGGTGGCTGCGGCCGCGGTCGTGGTGTTGGTTGTGCTCGGCGGCGGGCTGATGCCTGCGTTCAGCACGGTCAGCAGCACAAACGCTGCGGATACGGCTACCGCAGATGCTGGCGCTGGTTCGGATGGAGCCGGACAAATGATTCGCAGCGCGGCAGAGGACGCGGGATTGACTGGCGGCAGCGAAGAAGCTGCTGCCGCAGAAGAGTCTGGTCAGGCGGAGAATGGGGCGGTTCAGCCTAGGGTGACCGCACCGGAAGAGTCGGACGGCAGCACGGCTGGGCAGTCCGGCGGCACGCAAGCCTCTGGCGGAGAAACAACGGATGCGGCGGCCGATGGATCGACTGCTGACGGTCAAAGCAAGGTGTGGGCGGGCTTGCAGCCCGGCACGCAGGCGGAAACCGGGGACAGCGGACAGAATGCGCACCCGGAAGCTACGCTGGCAGACGCATTGCCGTCCATTACGATTCCGGATTCGCTGCGCGGCAGTCACGTTGCGCACAGCTATCTGGCGACCGGCGGCGCGGAAATGCCTGACATCAATGGGGAGCTGCTGTATACGGGCGACGGCGTGTCGTGGTTTTCGCTGGAAAACAGCATGACCACCCTGCAGGAAACCTTGCAGACGCTCGAAAACGCGGGCTTTACAGTGACGACTTTGGATGAGGTTGGCCTGATTCTGGACAGCAAGGCGACGACATGGCTGCTGGCTGTGGCGACCGGCGCCTAATAAAAGCGAGCAGAGCGGCCCGGGGACCGTGGGTTTCCGGGCTGTCGTTTTGCCCAAAGAAAGTTTGGAAGAACACACAAAATTTTTGCAGAAAATTTGTGTAAACGCTTGACTTTGGGGGATGCTTGTAGTAATCTATAAAGGCACCTGCGAAAAGCAGGAAAACGCGATGATGCCGGAGATTGCTGCACCGTGCAGGTAACTTCGGCGGAGTAGGTCCGACAATCGGGCGGTTGAGATAACTGCTATCAGCCGGGAAGCTGCGCTTTCTGGCAAAAACGCAATGTTCGTGCGTAAATTCGGGACTCGCGGCGCGTGCGCCGTTAAGCCGATGGCTGGAACCACTTACGTTTCTTATTGTGACCGGATCGTTACACTATCAGTGTGCCCGGTTATTTTCATGCCCGCGTGTGATACACACGGCGGGGTTGCAGTTTCTCTCCGTAGCGAGTCAAAACATTATTTAATGTATGGCACACATACGAGGAGGAAAAAACCATCATGGCAAACGCACAGAAGATCCGTATCCGCCTGAAGGCGTACGACCACGAGCTGATCGACCAGAGCGCCGAGAAGATCATCGAGACCGCAAAGCGCAACGGCGCTAAGGTTTCCGGCCCGATCCCGCTGCCGACCGAGAAGCAGATCATCACCATCCTGCGCGCGGTTCACAAGTACAAGTACTCCCGCGAGCAGTTCGAGCGCCGCACCCACAAGCGCCTGATCGACATCATCAACCCGAATCAGGCTACCATCGAGGCGCTGACCACTCTCGACCTGCCGGCTGGCGTCGAGTTCGAGGTTAAGCTTTAATTTCTGTCAACAGGCAGACGGACTAACCCAACCGGCTGCTTGAAGCCCTGCCGCGACACGCGCGGCGAGGTCATGTTGGCGGCCAAATGCCGTCAACCAATAACCTTTAAGGAGGAAAAACACTATGCTGCAGAAAGCAATCATCGGCAAGAAGGTCGGCATGACCCAGATCTTCAATGCTGACGGCAAGGTCATCCCCTGCACCGTAATCGAGGCAGGTCCTTGCGTTGTCACCCAGCTCAAGACCGAAGAGAAGGACGGCTACAATGCGGTTCAGTTCGGCTTTGAGGATGTCAAGGAGCGCAAGCTCAACAAGCCGGAGAAGGGCCACCTGAAGAAGGCCGGCGACTCTCTGAAGAAGTACCTCAAGGAGTTCCGCTTCGCGGACTGCTCCACCTTCCAGCTTGGCGATGTGGTAAAGGCTGACATGTTCGCCGCCGGCGACTATGTCGACGTGACCGGCACCTCCAAGGGTAAGGGCTACGCGGGCGTTATCAAGCGCTTCAACGCTGGCCGTTCCCCGATGAGCCACGGCGCCGGCCCGATGCACCGTCACCAGGGTTCTATGGGCGCCTGCTCTGATCCTTCCAAGATCATGAAGGGCAAAATGATGCCTGGTCACCTGGGCGCTGAGCAGGTCACTGTTCAGAACCTGGACGTTGTCAAGGTTGACGCTGAGCTCAACCTGATCGCCGTTTGCGGCGCTGTCCCGGGCCCGAAGGGCGGCATCGTGGTGCTGAAGAACACCGTCAAGAACAACAAGGTTGCCAAGGGCGAGGCTGGCGTCAGCAAGAACCCGCAGAAGGCTTCCGCGAGAAAGTAAGGGAAGGAGGAGCAACTAATGCCTACAGTAGCAGTTTTTGATATGACCGGCAAGAAGACCGGCGAGATGGAGCTGAACGAGGCCGTATTCGGCATCGAGCCCAACATGGCTGTTGTACACGCAGCGGTTAAGAATTATCTGGCCAACCAGCGTCAGGGCACCCAGTCCACGCTGACCCGCGCCGAGGTTCGCGGCGGCGGCATCAAGCCGTGGCGCCAGAAGGGCACCGGCCGCGCCCGTCAGGGTTCGATCCGCTCCCCGCAGTGGACCCACGGCGGTATCGCGCTCGGCCCGAAGCCGCGTTCCTACAACTACAGCCTGACCAAGAAGACCCGTCGTCTGGCAATGCTCTCCGCCCTGTCCGCTAAGGCGGCTGCCGGCGAGATCATCGTGATCGACGGCCTAGACATGAGCGAGATCAAGACCAAGACCTTCGCGGGCTTCCTGAAGTCCGTCGAGGCCACCGGCAAGAGCCTGGTCGTGACTCCCGAGGTCCGCACGAACGTCGTCAAGTCCGCGGCTAACATCCCGGGCGTGCGCACGACGATCGCGTCTACCCTCAACGTATACGAAATCCTCAACGCTGACAAGTTCATCATCGACAAGGCAGCGGTTGAGAAGCTGCAGGAGGTGTACGCATAATGAAGTTCGCTTACGATATTATCAAGAAGCCGATCATCACCGAGCGTTCCATGATGGGCACCCAGAACAACAAGTACACTTTCGAAGTTGCCGCTGACGCTGGCAAGATCGAGATCAAGAAGGCTGTTGAGGAAATCTTCGGTGTGAAGGTTCAGAAGGTCAACACCATTAAGCTGCCGGGCAAGTGGAAGCGCATGGGCGTCCACGTCGGCAAGCGCCCCGACATCAAGAAGGCGGTCGTTACCCTGACCCCGGACTCCAAGGGCATCGAGCTTTTTGAGAACATGATGTAATCAGCCGCAAGGCTATGTATGGGGATGACACCCCGATAAGAAACAGATTTTAAGGAGTTGAAATTCCAAATGGCTATCAAGACTTTCAACCCGACGACGCCCTCGCGCAGAAATATGACTGTGCTGTCCTACAAGGGTCTGTCTAAGGTGAAGCCCGAGAAGAGCCTTCTCGAAAAGGTCAAGAAGACCGCCGGCCGTAACAGCTATGGCCGCATCACCGTCCGTCACATCGGCGGCGGCAACAAGAAGAAGTACCGTATCATCGACTTCAAGCGTCAGAAGCTGGATATGCCGGCAACCGTTATGACGCTCGAGTACGATCCGAACCGCTCCGCGAACATCGCGCTGGTTCAGTATGAGGACGGCGTTAAGGCTTATATCCTCGCGCCGGAAGGCCTCAAGATCGGCGATAAGGTCGTTTCTTCCGCCAACGCGGATATCAAGCCCGGCAACTGCCTGCCGGTTGCCAATATCCCGGTTGGTACTATGATCCACAATATCGAGCTGTACCCCGGCAAGGGCGCGCAGCTGGTTCGTTCCGCAGGCGTCGGCGCGCAGCTGATGGCGAAGGAGAACGGCAAGGCGATGGTTCGTCTGCCCTCCGGTGAGCTGCGTTACGTCCGTCTGGAGTGCAAGGCAACCATCGGCGTTGTCGGCAACTCCGACCACTCCAACGTCCAGATCGGTAAGGCTGGCCGTACCCGTCACATGGGTATCCGTCCGACCGTCCGTGGTTCTGTTATGAACCCGTGCGATCACCCGCACGGCGGCGGCGAAGGCAAGAGCCCGATCGGTCGTCCGAGCCCGGTTACCCCGTGGGGCAAGCCGGCTATGGGTTACAAGACCCGCAAGAAGAACCACCGCACGGATAAGCAGATCGTGCGTCGTCGCAACGGCAAGTAAGAAAGGAGTTAACGTAATATGGGCAGAAGTGTCAAGAAGGGCCCTTTTGTGGCTCCTGAGCTTATCAAAAGAGTCGTTGAAATGAACGAAAAGGGCGAGAAGAAGGTTCTCAAGACCTGGTCCCGCGCTTCCACGATCTTCCCGGAGTTCGTCGGTCACACCTTCGCGGTGCACGACGGCCGCAAGCATGTTCCGGTATATGTCACCGAGGACATGGTTGGTCACAAGCTGGGCGAGTTTGCTCCCACCCGTACCTACAAGGGTCACGCGGGCAGCAAGACCTCCAATAACGGCAAGTAAGGAGGAGTTAAGGAAACATGGAAGCTAGAGCAATCGTACGCAACGTGCGCATGACCCCGCGTAAGATCAAGCTGATCTGCGATCTGATCCGCGGCAAGGATGCGGGCGAAGCGATGGCCATCATCATGAATACCCCCAAGGCAGCCTGCGAGCCGATGGAGAAGCTCCTCAAGAGCGCTGTTGCCAATGCGGAGAACAACCATCACATGGACACCGACAAGCTGTACGTCAAGGAAGTACACGTCGGTCCCGGCCCGATCATGAAGCGCGTTATGCCGCGTGCACAGGGCCGCGCATTCAGAATCCTCAAGAGAACCTCGCACATCACGCTGGTTCTTGGCGAGAGAGAATAAGGGAGGGTAATCAATGGGCCAGAAAGTAAATCCGAACGGTCTCCGTGTCGGCGTTATCAAGAATTGGGATTCCCGTTGGTTCGCGAAGGACAATGTGTTCGGCGACCTCCTCGTGGAAGACTACAACATCCGTAAGGAACTGAAGAAGCGTCTGTACGACGCAGGCGTTCCGGCGATCGAGATCGAGCGCAAGAACGACGAAATCAAGATCATGATCCAGTGTGCGCGTCCCGGCATGGTTGTCGGCCGCGGCGGCGAGGACATCAAGAAGCTCGAGGAAGAGCTCACCAAGAAGTACGGTAAGAAGGTTCGCTGCTCGATCATCGAGATCAAGAACCCGGACACCAATGCTACTCTGGTTGCTGAGAACATTGCGGCTCAGCTCGAGAAGCGCATCGGCTTCCGCCGTGCGATGAAGCAGTCCATGGGCCGTGCAATGCGCATGGGCGCCAAGGGCATCAAGGTTTCCTGCGGCGGCCGTCTGGGCGGCGCGGAAATCGCCCGCACCGAGCACTATCATGAGGGCACTATCCCGCTGCAGACCCTGCGCGCGGATATCGACTATGGCTTTGCCGAGGCCGCGACCACCTATGGCCGCATCGGCGTTAAGGTTTGGATCTACAAGGGTGAGGTCCTCCACGGCGGTCCGCGTCTGGGCCGTTCGATCGAGGCTCCGAAGCCCGCTTTCGAGCGCCGCGAGCGTCGCGGTGGCCGTGATGACCGCCGTGGCGGCCGCCGTGATTTCAATCGTGGCGAGCGTCGCGCACCCCGCCAGGAAGGAGGCAACCGCTAATGCTGCTCCCCAAGAGAGTTAAATACCGTCGCGTGCATCGTGGCCGCCTCAAGGGCAAGGCCATGCGCGGCAATTTCGTATCCAACGGTGAGTTTGGCCTGCAGGCTACTGAGCCGTGCTGGATCACCTCGAACCAGATCGAGGCAGCCCGTATCGCTATGACCCATTACACCAAGCGTGGCGGTCAGGTTTGGATCAAGATTTTCCCCGACAAGCCGGTAACCGAGAAGCCGGCCGAGACCCGAATGGGTTCCGGTAAGGGCTCGCCCGAGTACTGGGTAGCGGTCGTTAAGCCCGGCCGCGTACTGTTCGAAATCGCCGGCGTTTCCGAAGAGGTCGCCCGCGAGGCCCTGCGTCTGGCAAGCCACAAGCTGCCGTGCAAGACCAAGTTCGTTGCCCGTGAGACCAAGAATGGCGGTGAAGCATGATGAAGGCATCTGAGATCAGAGAACTGACGGCCGAGGAACTGGCTGCAAAGCTGGGCGACCTGAAGAAGGACCTCTTCAACCTCCGTCTTCAGCTCGCTACCAACCAGCTCGACAACACCAACAAGATCACTGAGGTCAAGCGCGACATTGCGCGTGTCAACACCGTAATCCGTGAGAAGCAGCTCGCGGAGAAGGCGTAATAGGAGGGAAACGAATTGAGCGAAAGAGCATTACGCAAGACGCGTGTCGGCAAGGTCGTTTCCGACAAGATGGACAAGACCATTGTCGTCGCGATCGAGGATCGCGTAGCGCATCCTCTGTATAAGAAGGTTATTCCGCACACCTACAAGCTGAAGGCGCACGACGAGAACAACGAGTGCGGCATCGGCGATAAGGTAAAGGTGATGGAGACCCGCCCGCTGTCCAAGGATAAGCGCTGGCGCCTGGTCGAGATCATCGAGAAGGCAAAGTAAGGAGGAGAGCACATGGTTCAGCAGGAAACTTTTCTGCGTGCGGCTGACAACAGCGGCGCAAAGGAACTGAAGGTCATCCGTGTTCTCGGCGGCTCCGCTCGCAAGTATGGCAACATCGGTGACGTAGTCGTTTGCTCGGTGCGCAAGTGCACTCCGGGCGGCGGCGTAAAGAAGGGCGACGTCGTTAAGGCTGTTATCGTCCGCACCGTCAAGGGCCTGCGCCGCGCGGATGGCAGCTACATCCGCTTTGACGAGAACGCCGGCGTCATCATCCGTGATGATAAAAACCCCCGCGGCACCCGTATCTTTGGGCCTGTCGCTCGTGAGCTGCGCGATAAGGACTATATGAAGATCCTGTCGCTTGCTCCGGAAGTACTGTAAGGAGGTCGCCAAGAATATGAATACTCTGCATGTAAAGACGGGCGACACCGCAGTCGTTCTTTCCGGCAAGGAGAAGGGCAAGCGCGGCAAGGTTCTGTCCGTAAACCCGAAGAAGGGCATGGTCGTTATCGAGGGCGTTAACATGGTTAAGTGCCACACCAAGCCCCGCCGCCAGGGCGAGACCGGCGGCATCATCGAGCGCGAGGGCGCGATCCGCGCCTGCAAGGTGATGCGTGTCTGCCCGAAGTGCGACAAGCCGACCCGCCCCGCGCACAAGTTCGCTGAGAACGGTGCTAAGCTGACGGTGTGCAAGCACTGCGGCGAGACGCTTTAAGAAGAGGAGGCAAGCAATAAATGGTTCCGAATATGAAAGCCAAGTACACTGCGGATGTTGCGCCTGCTCTGATGAAGAAGTTCCAGTACAAGAGCACGATGCAGATCCCGACGATCGACAAGATCGTTGTTAACGTCGGCTGCGGCAAGGAGGCCAATGGTAACTCCAAGGTCATCGAGTCCGTTGTCCGCGACATCACCATGATCACCGGCCAGAAGCCGGTTGTCACCCACGCGCGCAAGTCCGTCGCGAACTTCAAGCTTCGCGAAGGCATGCCGGTTGGCGTTAAGGTAACCCTGCGCCGTGACCGCATGTGGGAGTTCCTCGATCGTCTGTTCAACGTAGCGCTGCCGCGCGTCCGCGACTTCCGCGGCATCAACGGTGATGCGTTCGACGGCCGCGGCAACTATGCCCTCGGCCTGAAGGAGCAGCTGATCTTCCCGGAAATCTCCTACGACCAGATCGACAAGATCCGCGGCATGGACATCGTTATCTGCACCACCGCGAACACCGACGAAGAAGCCAAGGAGCTGCTTACCCTGATGGGCGCTCCGTTTGCTAAGTAAGGGAGGAGAATATAAATGGCTAAGAAGGCAATGATCCTCAAGCAGCAGGCGAAGCCGAAGTTCTCTACCCGCGCTTACAACCGCTGCAAGATCTGCGGCCGTCCGCACGCTTACCTGCGTGATTTCGGTATCTGCCGTATCTGCTTCCGCGAGCTGGCTTACAAGGGCCAGATCCCGGGCGTTCGCAAGGCTTCCTGGTAAGTCCTGCGCCGATCAAAAGATGAAAAAGCGGGCGCCCCGGCGCCCGCTTTTCGCAGGTTTTGGCGAAACCGGTCGCCAAAGCGATTTTTATTGCGTTTTGACGGGAACGAAAGCCGAATATTTTTGAAAAATAGTCATTTTGTTGCTTGCCAACACGCAAAAAACCATGCTATAATTAGTCGATAGCCCGCCCATGCGGGCTTATCGGCTGTTATTAAAAAACAGCATACCCCAGCCGCTGTCCGTGGAAGGGCCACAGGCAGTGTAAAGAAAAGTGGGAGGCAAACAGGTCAATCAAGAGGGGACCCAACCCAGCCCCGCTCCGATTGCTGCACTACCCCCAAACTTCTTGAAAAGGAGAGCATTTATGCAGATCACTGATCCTATCGCGGATATGCTGACCCGTATCCGCAACGCCGGCAATGCTCGTCATGCCAGCGTGGACGTACCCGCGTCCAAGATGAAGAAGGCAATTGCCCAGATCCTGCTCGATGAGGGCTATATCAAGTCCTTCGAGGTTGTAGAGGGCAACACCCAGGGCATCATCCGCATCACCCTGAAGTATGTGGATGGCCGCCAGAAGGCCATTTCCGGTCTCAAGCGCGTGTCCAAGCCGGGCCTGCGTGTATACGCGGGTGCGCAGGAGCTCCCGAAGGTGCTCCGTGGCCTTGGTATTGCCATCATTTCCACGTCGAGAGGCATCATGACCGACAAGAAGGCTCGCGAGCTGAATGTCGGCGGCGAAGTCCTCGCATTCGTCTGGTAAGGGAGGTATAAAACATGTCTCGAATTGGTAGAATGCCGATTGCCATCCCGTCCGGTGTGGAAGTCAAGATCGACGGCCACGTCGTAACGGTCAAGGGCGCAAAGGCAACCCTTACCCGCGAAATCCACCCGAACATCACCGTCGCGGTGGAGGGGAATGAGATCCTTGTCACCCGTCCCAACGACAACAAGGAAAACCGTGCCCTGCACGGCCTGACCCGTTCGCTCGTTCACAACATGGTTGTCGGCGTAACCGACGGCTTCAAGAAGGAACTGAGCGTACAGGGCGTAGGTTACCGTGTACAGAAGCAGGGCAAGGATCTGGTTATGAACCTCGGCTACTCGCATCAGGTTACCATGAGCGAGGTTGAGGGCATCACGATCGATGTTCCGAACCCGAACACGATCATCATCTCCGGTCCTGACAAGCAGAAGGTCGGCCAGTTTGCTGCGGAAGTCCGCGAGAAGCGTCCGCCGGAACCCTACAAGGGCAAGGGCATCCGCTACGCTGACGAGTATGTCCGCCGCAAGGAAGGCAAGACCGGCGCGAAGAAGAAGTAAGGAAAGGAGAGGCGAATTTAAATGGTTTCGAAGAAGGATTCCAACAAGGCGCGTCTGCAGCGCCACAAGCGCGTTCGCGCGAAGATCAGCGGCACGGCCGAGCGTCCGCGTCTGGACGTTTACCGTTCTGCAAAGAACATCTATGCACAGGTCATCGACGATGTCGCCGGTGTTACCCTCGTATCCGCCTCGACTGCAGAGAAGGACTTCACCGAGTACGGCGGCAACAAGGATGCAGCCAAGAAGGTTGGCATGCTGGTTGCCGAGCGCTGCAAGGCCAAGGGCATCGAAAACGTCGTGTTCGATCGCGGCGGTTATCTGTACCACGGCCGCGTGAAGGAACTCGCGGAAGGCGCCCGTGAGGGCGGCCTGCAGTTTTAAGTCGGGAGGAGGTAAAACATGGCTCAGTTTAACAGAAACGATAAGCGCGAGGACGAGTTCTCCGAGAACGTAGTAGCGCTCAACCGCGTTGCCAAGACCGTTAAGGGCGGCCGTATCTTCAAGTTTGCGGCGCTGGTCGTTGTTGGCGACGGCAAGGGCACGGTCGGCTTCGGCCTGGGCAAGGCGTCCGAAGTTCCGGACGCGATCCGCAAGGGCATTGAGGACGCCAAGAAGAACCTCGTGAAGATTTCGCTCAAGGGCACCACCATCCCGCATGAGGTGATCGGTGAGTTCGGCGCGGGCCGCGTTCTGCTCAAGCCCGCTGCGCCCGGTACCGGCGTTATCGCCGGCGGCGCGGTTCGTGCAGTTGTTGAGGCTGCCGGCATCAAGGACATCCGTACCAAGTGCCTGCGTTCCAACAACCCGCAGAACGTTGTTACCGCAACGATGGAAGGCCTCAAGAGCCTGCGCGACGCTGCACAGGTAGCGGCTGTTCGCGGCAAAGCCGTAGAAGAACTGTAAGAAAGGGGTAACTCACAATGGCTAACATGAAGATTACCCTGAAAAAGAGCCTGGTCGGCCGCTTGGATAAGCACATTGCGACCGCTCATTCTTTGGGGCTTAAGAAGATTAACGACGTAACCGTTCAGCCGGACAACGCGCAGACGCGCGGCAAGGTAAAGCAGATCGGTTACCTGCTCGAAGTTGTAGAGGAGGCGTAACCCATGAAGCTTCACGAATTATCGCCTGCCGCGGGTTCCACCAAGCCGGCTTACCGTAAGGGCCGCGGCGCTGGTTCCGGCAACGGCAAGACCGCAGGCCGCGGTCACAAGGGCCAGTGGGCCCGTTCGGGCGGTGGCGTCCGTCCCGGCTTTGAAGGCGGCCAGATGCCGCTGGCACGCCGTCTGCCTAAGCGCGGCTTCAACAATATTTTCGGCACCACCTACGCACCGGTCAATGTTTCCGCTCTGGAGAAGTTTGAAGACGGCGCCGAGGTCACCGCAGAGTCCCTGCGCGAGGCTGGCATCGTCAAGAATGCACTCGACGGCGTCAAGATCCTGGGTAACGGTACGCTCACCAAGAAGCTGACGGTTAAGGCCGCTGCTTTCTCGGCGTCCGCAAAGGAGAAGATCGAAGCCGCAGGCGGAAAGGCCGAGGTGATTTAAGGTGTTTCAAACCCTTAAAAACGCCTGGCACATGCCCGAGCTGCGCAAGAAGATCCTGTATACGCTGTTTATCCTGCTGATCTTCCGCTTTGGCTCGTGCATCCCTGTTCCGTTCATCAACACCGAGCTGCTGAGCCAGTATTTTGAGCAGGCTGCAGTTTCCGGTTCGATGCTCGGCTACCTGGATATGTTTTCCGGCGGCGGTCTGTCGCAGGCGACGATTTTCGCCATGTCGATCACCCCGTATATTAACGCATCCATTATTCTGCAGCTGCTGACCGTTGCCATCCCCGCTCTCGAGCGCATGGTAAAGGACGGCGGCGAGGAAGGCCGTAAGAAGATCGCTTCCTGGACCCGCTACCTGGCGGTTGTCCTGGGCCTTCTGCAGGGCTTCTCTTACTACGCACTGCTGCGCAATCAGGGCTTCCTGTCCAACACGGGCGCGCTGGCAGCAGCTGCAATCATCCTGACCTTCACCGCAGGCACTGCGCTGATTATGTGGCTGGGCGAGCATATCACCCAGAACGGCATCGGCAACGGTATCTCGATCATCCTGTTCGCTGGTATCGTATCCCGTGGCCCGTCGCTCATGCGCACGCTGTGGAACCTGCTGCAGACCGGTACGCAGGGCATCGTTTCGGCGGTGCTGATGGTCATCATCGGTCTGGCGGTTGTCGTATTCATCGTGTTCATGTCGAACGCGGAGCGCCGCATCCCGGTGCAGTACGCCAAGCGCGTGGTTGGCCGTAAGATGTACGGCGGCCAGTCCACTCATCTGCCGATCAAGGTCAATGCGTCCGGCGTTATGCCGATCATCTTCGCATCGTCCATCCTGTCCCTGCCCCAGACCATTTCGATGTTCTGGCAGCCGGAGACGGGCACGGTCGGTTATCACATCATGAACCTGTTCTCGCAGTCCAACCCGTTCTATATCGTGGTTTACGGCCTGCTGATTCTGGCGTTTGCGTACTTCTACGCATCCATCCAGTTTAACCCCATCGAGATCGCCAACAACCTCAAGAAGAACGGCGGCTTCATTCCGGGCTTCCGTCCGGGCAAGCCGACTTCGGACTTCATTACCAAGGCGCTGGCCAAGGTTACGTTTGTCGGTGCGGTCTTCCTGGGTATCGTCGCGATCCTGCCGCTGATCGTCGGTGCGATTTCTCCCACGCTGTCCAATGTGGCGCTGGGCGGCACGTCGGTCATCATTGTGGTCGGTGTTGCGCTGGATACGGTTAAGCAGATGGAAGCGCAGATGCTGATGCGTCATCACAAGGGTTTCCTCGAATAATGCTGGAGGCGAAGTAAAAGTGAAATTGATCTTATTGGGCGCTCCGGGCGCCGGCAAGGGTACGCTTGCTTCCTACCTGATCGAGAAGATGGGTATCCCGAGCATCTCCACTGGCAACATCCTGCGTGAGGCAATCAAGGACAACACCCCCCTCGGCCAGCAGGCTAAGGGCTTCATGGACGCAGGCCAGCTGGTGCCGGACGATCTGGTGATCAACCTGCTGAAGGAGCGCATCGCGCAGCGCGACTGCAAGAGCGGCTTCATCCTCGACGGCTTCCCGCGTACCATCCCGCAGGCTGAAGCGCTGGACAAGATCTCTGAGATCGACTGTGCGCTTTCGCTTGAGGTACCGTACGAAGTCATCGCCAAGCGCATGACCGGCCGTCGTGTCTGCCTGCGCTGCGGCGCAACCTACCACATTGAGGCGAATCCGCCGCGTGTGGAAGGCCTGTGCGATATCTGCGGCGATAAGCTGATCATCCGCAGCGATGATCAGCCGGACGTTGTCAAGCGCCGTCACGAGACCTACCATGAGCAGACCGAGCCGCTCAAGGGTTACTACGAGGCGCAGGGCAAACTCAAGTGCATCGACGGCACGCAGGGCATCCGGGAAACCGAGAAGCTCGCGGTCGCGGCGCTGGGTCTGTAAGCTATGATTCGCATTAAAACCGAGCAGGAGCTCGAACGGATGCGCGTTGCCTGCCGCATTACCGCGCTTGCGCGGAAAGCGGCGGCAGACGCTGTCCATCCCGGTGTCACTACGGGCGAAATTGACCGGATTGTCCGCAAGACGATCGAGGAGGCGGGCGCAAAGCCCTCCTTCCTCGGTTACGCCGGCTTTCCCGGCAGCGCCTGTGTATCGATCAATGATGAGGTCATCCACGGCATCCCCTCGAACACCCGCGTGGTGCAGGAGGGTGACATCGTGAAGGTTGACGTGGGCGCCTATATCGGCGGCTTCCACGGCGACTGCGCGTGTACCGTACCCTGCGGGGAGGTCAGCGACGAGGCCAAGCGTTTGATCGAGGTGACCCGGCAGAGCTTCTATGAGGGTATCAAATTTGCCCGCGAGGGCTACCGCGTTTCGGATATCTCCGCAGCCGTGCAGGCGTATGTGGAGAAAAACGGATTTTCGGTCGTGCGTGCCTATGTCGGTCACGGCGTAGGGGAAAACCTGCACGAATCCCCTGAAGTGCCGAACTTTGGCCGTCCCGGCCACGGCATTCGGCTGCAGCGCGGTATGACCATCGCAGTGGAACCCATGGTCAACGTGGGTGTGTATGACATCAAGGTCCTGCCGGACGGCTGGACCGTCAAGACGCGCGACGGCAAGCTGTCCGCGCACTACGAAAACACCATCGCCATCACCGACGGCGAGCCGGAGATTTTAACGAATATCGACGGCGAGGTACTCTGATGGCGCAGTCTCATACAGCCGACATTGTCCTGTCGCTGACCGGAAGGGACAAAGGCCAACTCATGCTGGTCGTCGCGGAAGAGGGGGAATTTCTTCTGCTGGCCAATGGACGTGCGCGGCGGGCGGAACGCCCCAAGCGCAAACGCCGCCGGCATGTGAGCCTGCAGGGCCGGTGCGATGAACGCACCGCGCGCAAGCTGCAGGAAAACGGCCGCCTGACCAACAGCGATATTCGTAAAGCGCTCGCCCTCTGGACGGGGGCGGAGGACGCAAATTGACCGAGGAGGGTATCCCATCAATGGCAAAAGATGATGTAATCGAACTGGAAGGTACCGTCATAGAGGCGCTGCCTAACGCAATGTTTCAGGTAGAGCTGCCCAACGGGCATAAGATCCTTGCCCACATTTCCGGCAAGCTCCGCATGAATTTTATTCGCATTCTCCCCGGCGACAAGGTCACCGTTCAGATGTCGCCCTACGACCTGACCCGCGGTCGTATCACTTGGCGTTCCAAGTAAGAAAAAAGCGGGCGGAGGCGCGAAAGTGACCCGAGCGCCAGTGGTCGCCGGCTAAAGCCGGTGTCCCATCCCACCAAAAATTTTGATGGAGGTAAAATGTCATGAAGGTAAGACCGTCTGTTAAGCCGATCTGCGAGAAGTGCAAGATCATCCGCCGCAAGGGCAAGGTTATGGTTATCTGCCAGAACCCGAAGCACAAGCAGAAGCAGGGCTAAAACCCTTATAGGGGGTATCCAATACCCCCTATATACGAAAGAAAGTTCCGGAAGAAACTTTCTTTCGATACCCCCGGACGCGGCCCAAGGCCGCTGGGTCGGGGTGTAAAAAGTCCGGCAAAGCTGGACTTTTTACGGAAACAGCGTGGCCGTTTCCGAACAAATGCGAAAACCGGGTTTGCCCGTTTTCGGATAAATTGCCGCGCGTCAAGGCGCGGGATGATGGTTTACGTGAACACGACAAGCACGCGCGGAGAGCGCGGCGCTGCAGGGGCGGAGGCGGTCCCTATACTGTGTTTGCCAACACGCCTCAGTGTAACAAATCGGAGGTTATTATAATATGGCACGTATTGCCGGTGTTGACCTTCCCCGCGAGAAGCGCGTGGAGATCGGCCTGACCTACGTTTTCGGCATTGGCCGCAAGACGTCCAACGAAATCCTTGCCAAGACCGGTATCAATCCGGATACCCGCGTCAAGGACCTGACCGAAGAAGAAGCCGCTAAGCTGCGTGAAGTCATCGAGCGCGACTACAACGTCGAGGGTGACCTGCGCCGTGAGATCGGCCTGAATATCAAGCGCCTGGTTGAAATCGGCTGCTACCGCGGCCTGCGCCACCGTCGCGGCCTGCCGGTTCGCGGCCAGCGCACCAAGACCAATGCGCGTACCCGCAAGGGCCCGAAGAAGACCATTGCGAACAAGAAGAAGTAAGGAGGGGAACGTATAAATGGCTAAGGTACAGAAGAAGGGCGCGGCTACCCGTACGCGCCGCCGTGAGCGCAAGAACATTGAAAAGGGCGCGGCTCATATCCGTTCCTCTTTCAACAACACCATCGTTACCATCACCGACCTGAACGGCAACGCGATCTCCTGGGCTTCCTCCGGCGAGATGGGCTTCCGCGGTTCCCGTAAGTCCACGCCGTTCGCTGCGCAGACCGCGGCTGAGACCGCTGCTGCCGCTGCGATGGAGCACGGCCTGAAGACTGTTGAAGTTTATGTCAAGGGCCCGGGTTCCGGCCGTGAGGCTGCCATCCGTGCGCTGCAGGCCGCTGGCCTCGAGGTTACCATGATCAAGGACGTAACCCCGATCCCGCACAACGGCTGCCGTCCGCCCAAGCGCAGAAGAGTTTAATAAGGAGGAAACCGATCCATGGCTAAGAATACACAGCCCGTTCTCAAGCGCTGCAAGACGCTTGGTCTCTCCCCCGCGGTTCTGGGCTACTCCAAGTCCACCAAGCGTCAGCCCAAGCAGACCCGCCGCAAGCAGTCTGAGTACGGCATGCAGCTGGCTGAGAAGCAGAAGGTAAAATTCATCTACGGCGTGCTCGAGAAGCAGTTCCATGCTTACTACGAGAAGGCTGAGCGCAAGCAGGGCATCACCGGTGAGATCCTGCTGCAGGAGCTCGAGCGCCGTCTGGACAACGTCGTGTTCCGCATGGGCTTTGCCAACACCCGCCGCGAGGCTCGTCAGCTGGTTAACCATGCGCACTTCACCGTCAATGGCAAGCGCGTCAACATCCCGTCCTTCCAGGTTAAGCCGGGCGATGTGATCGCTGTCCGTGAGAAGTCCCGTTCTTCCGCTAAGTTCAAGACCCTGCTTGAGGAAAATGGCAAGAAGCAGTGCCCCAAGTGGATTGACAAGGCTAAGGACTCCTTCGAGGGCAAGATCGTTGCGATGCCCGCGCGCGACGACATCGATTATGATGTAGCCGAGCACCTCATCGTCGAGCTGTACTCGAAATAATAGACCCTCGCTTTTGGAGCTGGCGTGGCGTCTGCTATGCCTGCTCCACCTAAAGTTTCCAACCAACGTGAAGGAGGGTACCAAATGATCGAAATCGAAAAGCCGCGTATTGACTGTGAACAGCTCGCAGAGGATGGTTCCTACGGCAAGTTCGTCGTCGAGCCGCTCGAACGCGGATACGGCACCACGCTGGGCAACTCCCTGCGCCGCATCCTGCTCTCCTCGCTGCCCGGTACGGCGGCGTCCAGCATCAAGATTGCCGGCGTGCAGCATGAGTTCTCCACCATCCCGGGCGTTAAGGAAGACGTCACGGAGATCGTGCTGAACATCAAGGGCATTATCGCCAAGCTGCATTGCGACGGACCCAAGACGGTCTACATCGAGGCCGCCGGTGAGGGCGAAGTCAAGGCTGGCGATATCCATGCCGACGGCGAGGTCGAGATCCTCAATCCCGACATACACATCGCTACCCTGATGAGCGACGCGCGTCTGTCCATGGAGATCACGCTGACCTCCGGCCGCGGCTATGTCCCGGCGGAGAAGAACAAGCAGCATCAGACCTCCATCGGGGTCATTCCGGTGGATTCGATCTACACGCCGGTCTATAAGGTTAACTACACGGTCGAGAACACCCGTGTGCGTGACCTGACCGACTATGATAAACTCACGCTCGAGGTATGGACGGACGGCACGATCACCGCGCGCGATGCGGTTTCGCTCGGCGCGAAGGTCCTGCGCGACCACCTCGACCTGTTCGTCGACCTGTCCGAGGAGATCGGCTCCAAGTCCACGGTTGTAGAGAAGGCTGAAGCGCAGCACGATAAGGTGCTTGAAATGACCATCGAGGAGCTTGACTTCTCCGTGCGTTCGTTCAACTGCCTCAAGCGCGCAGGCATCAACACCGTAGAGGACCTGATCAACACCTCCGAGGAGGACATGATGAAGGTCCGCAACCTGGGCCGCAAGTCGCTCGAAGAGGTCATCGGCAAGCTGGAGGCCATGGGCCTGCATCTGGCCAAGTCCGAGGAATGATCCGGCGCGGGGCCTAGCCTCAAAACCGGACATGACAAGAACCACAACGCGGCGGCTCGCATGCCGCGCCGCCGCTTTTACTTTATTTTGGAGGTAAACACGAATGGCTAACAATCGCAAGCTCGGCCGTCCTACGGACCACCGTATGGCTATGCTGCGTGCGATGGTGACCTACCTGCTGGAGAACGGCAAGGTTGAGACCACTGTTGCCCGCGCCAAGGAAGTCGGCCCGCTGACCGAGAAGATGATTACCCTTGGCAAGAAGAACACCTTGGCTTCCCGCCGTCAGGCGATGGCTTTCATCACCAAGGAAGCTGTTGTCGCAAAGCTGTTCTCTGAGATCGCGCCGGAGTATGCTAACCGCAACGGTGGCTACACCCGCATCATCAAGACCGGCCCGCGTCGCGGCGACGCTGCCGAAATGGCGATCATCGAGCTGGTCAAGTAAGACGGCTCACCTGAAAACAGGGATTTGATCCAAAAAGGTTATCCAGTAGCGTGCTTACTGGATAACCTTTTTTCTTTTGCTGGATGGATTTGCATGGCTGCAAGTGGAAAAATCCGTCTTTTTCTCAAGGAAAAGGCTTGCAATGTAAAAAAATCGGTGGTATACTATACAAGTAAGTTAGAAAGTAACCGTAAGGAGTGGCGAAAGCCACTCCTTACGCTTTGCTTGGAGTAATTTTCAAAAAGGAGGGACGGCTTTGCAGGCAAAGCAGATCGTCGCCCGCGTGGAAGAGCTGGTGCGCCCCCTGTGTGAGCAGGCAGGCGTTTCGCTCTGGGACGTGGAGTTTGAAAAAGAGGGCGGGCAGTACATGCTGACCGTCACCGTCGACCATCCGGACGGCGTAAACATCGACCAGTGCGAGCAGGTGTCGCGCGCGCTCGACCCGATGCTCGATGAAAAGGAGTTTGACAGCATGCCGTCCTATACGCTGTGCGTTTCCTCGGCGGGTCTGTCGCGGCGGCTGAAAAAGCCCGAGCACTTCGCGGCCTTTCTCGGCCATACGGTCGAGGTTGGCTTTTATAAGCCGGTGGGCGGCGCAAAGCAGGTCGAGGGCACGCTTGTCGCTTATGATAACGGCAGCGTCACGCTCGAGGTCGGCGGACAGCGCACGGTGTATGAACCCACAGATATTGCCGCGGTTCGCCTCGCGGTCGAGATATGAGTAAGGAGTTTGATTGGAAAAAATGGTGAACGCAGAATTTTTTGACGCGCTGGAGCAGCTGGAAAAGGAAAAGGGTATTCCGGTCGATTATATGCTCGACCGCGTCGGCCAGGCGCTCATTACCGCCTACAAGCGCGACAACGACGGCATGACCGATAACGTGTTTGTTGAGCCGGATCGCGACAAGAAGACCATCCGCATGTATGTGCGCAAGACGGTTGTCAAGGCCGAGGATCTCTATGAGCCGTACGAGGAGATCACGCTCGAGGAGGCAGCTGAGTACAAGAAGAATCCGATGGTAGGCGACATCATCGATATCGATATCCCGACTAAGTCGTTCGGCCGCATCGCGGCGCAGACCGCCAAGCAGGTTATCATTCAGGGCATCCGCGAGGCCGAGCGCGGCATGGTGATCTCTGAGTTTGAGAGCAAGGAACACGAAATTCTGACCGGCGTGATCGCTCGCATCGATCCCCGCTCGGGCAATGCTTATCTGGATGTGGTGTCCGGCGGCGAAAAGAGCGAGGCTGTGCTGTCTGCATCTGAGCAGGTGCGCGGCGAGGAGCTGACCGAAGGCCAGCGCATCAAGGTTTATCTGATCGAGGTGCGCCGCGGCACGCGCGGCCCGCAGGTTGTCGTGTCCCGTACGCATCCGGGCCTGGTCAAGCGCCTGTTTGAACTGGAAGTGCCCGAAATCCACTCCGGTGTGGTCGAGGTCAAGTCCATTGCACGCGAAGCGGGCAACCGCACCAAGATCGCGGTCATGTCCCATGAGGAAAACGTTGATCCGATTGGCGCTTGTGTCGGTACGCGCGGCGCGCGTGTCGCCAACATCACGGGTGAGCTGAACGGCGAGAAAATCGATATCATCAAGTGGAACGAGGATACCGCGCAGTTCGTCTCGGCGGCGCTTGCTCCGGCGGACGTTATCTCTGCGACCATGCAGGCGGACAATAAGTCCTGCCGCGTGATCGTGCCGGACGATCAGCTGTCGCTCGCGATCGGCAAGGAGGGCCAGAACGCCCGCCTTGCTGCCAAGCTGACCGGCTGCAAGATCGATATCGCGCCCGCGTCTCAGGGCGAATAACAAACGGGGGGTGCGGCAGAATATGGTGCAGAAGAAGATCCCCCTGCGGCAGTGCCTCGGCTGCCGCGAACAGTTTCCCAAGCGCGAGCTGATCCGCGTCGTGCGCTCGCCTGAAGGCGAGATTTCGCTCGACTTCAAGGGCAAGGCGCCCGGTCGGGGTGCGTATCTGTGCGGCAAACCGGCGTGCTTGAAAAAGGCGCGCAAGAGCCGTGCGATCGAACGTGCGCTGTCGGTCAGTGTGCCGGAAGAGGTTTACGACCAGCTCGAGCAGCAGATGGAACAGGAGGGCGCGCATGGCGAATGATCCCTGCCTCGGTATGCTGGGGCTGGCGCGCCGCGCGGGCAAGCTGGCCTACGGCGACGAGCTGGTGCGTCAGCTGTGTGCAGACCATAAGGCGCGCTGTGTGCTGGTTGCTGCGGATGCGGGTGAGAGCACCGCGAAAAAAGCATCGTTTTACGCTGCACGCGTGAAGGTTCCGTGCATCACCTTGCCGCATAGCAAGGATGAGCTGGGCGCGGCGATCGGCAAGAACGGCTGTGCTGTGTGTGCGGTCAGTGATATCGGACTGGCGGCAGCCGCCATCGGCAAGCTTGCCGCGCAGCATCCGGAATATGCGGAAGTTGCCGCGCAGCTGAATGAAAAGAACGCGCGTATCCAGTCGCGCCGGGGCAAAAAGAAGCCCCGTGACAGGGAAGCGCAGCCTGCGGCAGAACAGTCGGCTGAAAAGCCCTCGCGCAAACCAAACGGCAGCCGTCCGCAGCGTGACAATAAACGTCCGCAGCGCGCAGGTGCAAGCAGCCGTCCCACATCGCCGCGCAGTGCAAACGGCAAACGTCCGCATGGAATCGGCAGTCGTTTTGCTTCAGAGCGCAAACCGAGTAAAAACCCACGCGCAAAGCGCGTATGAAATAGGCAAACCCCGCTTTGCGGTATTTGCCATCGCATGCACCAGCTTTGCCGGCGCATGCGATACCAGAGCGGAGCAAAGTTTCGCGTGTCGGAACTTTGCGCAGCCTTGGACGCATCCGCGTGTCACGCGGTGCGTCCCTCTCAATGCAGCCTGCACGGCTGCATTGAAGAACAGTGTATAGGAGGAGTTGCCCATGGCAATAGATAATAAATACCGCGTGCATGAGGTCGCTAAGGATTTCGGTGCTTCCACCAAGGAGATTACCGAGATTCTGACCGAGTACTGCACAGCCCCGAAAAACCACATGCAGGTGCTCGGCGATCAGGAACTGAGCGTTATTTTTGAGTACCTGACCCAGCACCATCAGGTGTCGGATATCGAAAAAGTGCTGAATGAGCAGGCGGCAGCGAACCATCCTGCACAGTCGGCCAAGTCCGAAAAGTCCGACAAGCCGGCCAAGGAGCAGGCTGCGCCGCAGGGCGAAGCCCAGGCGGAGAAGGCTGATAAGCCCGTCCAGCCCATCCAGAGCAAGGTTAAGCAGGTGCACCGTATCGACACCCGCGGCACCGGCGACGTCAACCTCGCCAAGTACGACGACCATGTTGATAAGCTGGTCGACGCAAAGGCGGAGCGTATGGAGTCCAAGGGCTCGAAGAAGCAGAAGCTGACCAAGAAATCCGACCAGCGCTCCAAGCCGTTCGGCAACAAGCGCCGTCAGGAGGAGCAGGAGAAGATGAAGCGCCTGCAGCGTCAGCAGCAGATGGCGGCGCTCAAGAAGATCCCGGTCAAGGTTATGATTCCGGACGAGATTTCGGTCGGCGAGCTGGCTTCCCGCATGAAGCGCACCGCGGCGGACGTTATCAAGGGCTTGATCAAACTGGGCGTTATGGCGTCTATCTCTGAAATCATCGACTTTGACACCGCGGCGATCGTCGCTGAGGAAATGGGCTGCAAGGTCGAGAAGGAAGTCCATGTCACGATCGAGGAGCGTCTGTTCGACGAGCATGAGGACAGCGAGGACGAACTGCAGCCGCGCGATCCGGTCGTTGTTGTTATGGGTCACGTTGACCACGGCAAGACCAGTCTGCTTGACGCCATCCGCAAGACCAAGGTCACCGAGGGCGAGGCCGGCGGCATCACCCAGCACATCGGCGCGTACCGCGTTGCGGTTGACGGCAAGCCGATCACCTTCCTTGATACCCCGGGCCATGCGGCGTTTACCTCCATGCGTGCCCGCGGTGCGCAGGTCACCGATATCGCGATTCTGGTTGTCGCGGCGGACGACGGCGTGATGCCGCAGACCATCGAGGCGATCAACCACGCCAAGGCGGCAAATGTGCCGATCATCGTGGCGGTCAATAAGATCGACAAGCCGGGCGCAAATCCGGATCGCGTACTCCAGCAGCTGACCGAGTACGAGATCGTTCCCGAAGAGTGGGGCGGCGATACGATCGTCTGCCAGATTTCGGCGAAGTTCGGTCAGGGCATTGAGAACCTGCTCGAAATGGTACTGCTGACCGCGGAAGTTGCTGACCTCAAGGCCAACCCGAACCGCAAGGCGCACGGTACGGTCATCGAGGCGAAGCTTGACAAGGGCCGCGGCCCGGTCGCGACGCTGCTCGTGCAGAACGGTACGCTGCATGCGGGCGATACGGTTATCGCAGGCACGGCGGTCGGCCGTGTGCGTGCGATGACCAACGACGATGGCAAGAAGATTCAGGCAGCCGGTCCGTCCGTTCCGGTTGAGATCATCGGCCTTGCCGAGGTACCGGGTGCGGGCGACATCTTCGACGCGGTAGACGACGAGAAGATGGCGCGCGAGCTGGTTGAGCAGCGTAAGGACAAGGAGAAGGAAGAGCGCAACAAGCAGTTCCACAAGGTCACGCTCGACAACCTGTTTGCTTCCATTCAGGAAGGCGAGATGAAGGAACTGAACATCATCGTCAAGGCTGACGTACAGGGTTCGGTCGAGGCGATCCGCTCCTCGCTCGAAAAGCTCACCAATGAAGAGGTGCGCGTCAAGGTTATCCACGGCGCAGTCGGCGCAATCAACGAATCTGACGTTATGCTGGCAGCGGCTTCCGGCGCAATTATCGTTGGCTTCAACGTCCGCCCCGACCGTACGGCGACCGATTCGGCGGCGCAGCAGGGCGTCGATATGCGCATGTATCGCGTCATTTACGATTGCATCGAGGAAATGGAGCAGGCCATGAAGGGCATGCTCGAGCCGAAGTTCAAGGAAGTTGTGCTCGGCCACGCCGAGGTGCGTCAGGTGTTCAAGATCACCGGCGCGGGCGCGGTTGCCGGCTGCTATGTGCAGGACGGCAAGATCCAGCGCAACGCCGAGGTGCGCGTTGTGCGTGACGGCATTGTATTCCACGAAGGCCACCTCAACACGCTCAAGCGCTTTAAGGACGACGTCAAGGAAGTTGCGTCCGGCTATGAGTGCGGCATGAGCATCGAGAACTACAACGACATCAAGGAGCAGGATATCATCGAGTGCTTCGTGATGGAGGAAGTAAAGCAATAAAAATACTCTAAGGGGGACGCTGTCCCCCTTAGATATCCAAAAAGTTCCTGGGGAAACTTTTTGGAATACCCCCCTCGCCCTTGTACCCAGGGGCGGCCGCGCCGCCGCGGCGCGGGCAGTGGGATGCAAGCCGGGCAAAGCCCGCCTTGCATGAAATTGAAATTGCGGTACGCTGCGGCGCACCGCAGATTTAGCCATCCCTCGTAAAGGAGGAGTGAACATGTCTACACGAATCGACCGTATTTCGGAAGAAGTGATGAAAGCGCTGGCTGAGGCCATGCGTTCCGTCAAGGACCCGCGCGTGCAGAACGGGCTGGTGTCGGTCGTGCACTGCGAGGTTACGAACGACTTGCGCTATGCCAAGTGCTATATTTCGGTGCTGGGCAGCGAGCAGCAGGCCAAAGAGGTTATGAAGGGCCTGAAATCCGCCGCTGGCTGGCTGCGGCGCGAAGTGGGCCACAAGGTGCAGCTGCGTTATGCGCCCGAGCTGGTGTTTGAGCTGGACAACTCGATCACCCACGGCGCGCACATTTCGGAAATGCTGCATGAGCTGAAAAATGAGGGCAAGCTCGGAGGGGAGGACGAGGAATGACCGTAGACGTTGCGGGCGCCGCCGCGGCGCTGCAAGGCGCGGATGATATCCTCATCCTGACCCACCGTCGCCCGGATGGAGATACCGCGGGCTGCGCGGGCGCGCTGTGCCGCGCGCTGCGACAGATCGGCAAGACGGCGTATATCCTCGAAAACCCTGAGATCACCAAGCGTTACACGCCGCTGATCGTGCCGTGCTATCCGCCGGAAGGCTTTACGCCAGGGTATGTCGTATCCACCGATATCGCGGAGGAAAAGCTGTTCCCGGATACGGCGGAATGCTATAAAGGCAAGGTCGATCTCGCGATCGACCACCACCGCTCGAATCTCGGCTTTGCAGAAAAAGACCTTATTCGGCCGGACGCGGGCGCGTGCGCTGAGGTGCTGTACGACGTGATTATGGCGCTGGGTGCCAAGTTCACGATCGATATCGCCGAGTGCGTCTATATCGGCGTATCGACAGACACGGGCTGCTTTAAGTTCTCCAACACGACCGCGCATACCCACGCGGTTGCGGCGGCATGCCTGACTGCGGGCATCGACGGCGGTGAGATCAACCGCGCGCTGTTCGAGACCAAGACCATGCCGCGCTTCCAGATGGAGCGCATCATCTTTGAGACCATGGAGTTCTGTGAGGACGGCGCGATCGCGATTGCCCTGCTGTGGCGCGCGGATATCGACCGCACAGGCGCGGATATGGACGACCTCGACTCGATTGCGTCGCTCACGCGCCAGATCGAAGGCGTACAGATCGGCATTACGCTGACCGAGAACAAGGACGGCACGGTAAAGGCTTCGGTGCGTACAACCAAGGAGATGGACGCATCGGCGATCTGCAAGAAGTGCGGCGGCGGCGGGCACATCCGTGCGGCCGGTGCAAGCTTTGACTGCGGCATGGAGGAGGCCAAGGCGGCCATCCTGAAAGCCGCGCAGGAGCAGTATCATGCAGCAAAGTGAGCTTTGCGGCATCCTGCTGATGGATAAGCCGCAGGGCTTTACCTCGCACGATGTAGTGGCCAAGCTGCGCGGCATCCTGCATACGCGGCGCATCGGCCACGGCGGTACGCTTGACCCGCTCGCGACCGGCGTGTTGCCGGTGTTCGTCGGCGGGGCGACCAAGGCAGCGGATTTCGCTGCCGCACAGGATAAAGAATACGTTGCGGGGTTCACTCTGGGCTATGAAACCGACACACAGGATGTGACCGGTGAAGTGCTGCGCCGCAGCGGCAAGACCGCGACGCATGACGAGGTCGCGCAGGCAGCGGCGCGCTTTTTGGGCGCACAGCAGCAGGTGCCGCCGATGTATTCGGCGGTCAAGGTGAACGGGCAGAAGCTCTATGACCTTGCCCGTAAGGGCAAGGAGGTCGAGCGCCCCGCACGCAATATTTTTGTGCGGGAAATGACGCTCACGGATTTCGACGAGACTGCGCAAAAGGGCACGCTGCGGCTTACCGTCAGCAAGGGTACCTATGTGCGCACGCTGGTAAATGACATGGGCGCGTCGCTTGGCACGTTTGCCACCATGCACAGCTTGACGCGCACGCGTGCGGGTGCGTATCCGCTGGCACAGTGCCATTCGTTTGAAGAGGTCGAGCGGGCAATGCAGGACGGTACGGTGCAGGATCTGCTGCTGCCGGTGGATGGCTTGTTTGCCGAGCACCCTGCGGTGCAGCTCAATGACGAGGGCGCGGACCGCATCGCGCGCGGTGCGGTGGTGTTCCCGCGGCAGGCGCAGGGATTACCCGATGAACCGAACACGCTTTGCCGCGTCTATCACAAGGATCATTTTCTCATGCTCGGACAGGTGCGTACACTCGACAAGGGCGGCGTCGGCCTGTTCGTTTATAAGAATTTCAGATAAAGAGCATGGCCTGTCCACGGGCAGGCTTGGAAAGGGGGAGACCCTATGCAGGAATATCAAAAGCCGCGCGCGATTGCGCTGGGTTATTTTGATGGCGTGCATCTGGGCCATCAGGCGCTGATGGAGCGCGCGGTCGAGCGCGCCCGCCAGATCGGCGGCACGAGCGCGGTGTTCACGTTTGATGTACACCCGGACTCGGTCGTTTTGGGGCGACAGGTGCCGCTGCTGACGGCCAATGCTTATCGCCGTGACGAGATCAAGCAGCTTGGCGGCGTAGATGAGGTCATTTTCGGCCATTTCGACGAGCGCATGCAGCACATGGACTGGCGCGACTTTATCCATAAAATGCTGATTGGGCAGTTTGGCGCACAGTGGATCATTTCGGGACGTAACAACCGATTTGGATATAAAGGGCAGGGAAATGCCGAAGGTATGGCGGAGGAATGTGAAAAGGCCGGCATCGGCTATGACTGCATCGACGATGTGAAAGTAGACGGCATCGTCGTTTCCTCCACCTATATCCGGCAGCTGATCTCGCAGGGTGACATGGAGGGGGCGGCACGCTTCCTCGGACATCCGTACACCGTGACCGGTGTGGTAGAACACGGCCGTCGTGTGGGTACGAGCGTGCTTAAGGTGCCGACGGTCAACCTTGCATTGCCGCCCGAAATGGCGCTGCCACCCTATGGTGTGTACGCTGCGCGTGTGCTGGTGGGCGACAAGCGTTACATTGCTGCGACCAATATCGGCGTCAAGCCGACATTCCTGGACGGCGGTGCGCCGACGATCGAGCCGCATCTGCTTGATTTCGCGGGCGATCTGTACGGCAGGATGATCCATGTTGAGCTGCATAAGTTTCTGCGGCCTGAGATGCGTTTTGATTCAGCCGAAGCGCTGCGTGCCGCGATTGACGAAAATATCCGCCAGACGCGGGAATTCTTCGCGGAATAAAAAACGGACGGCTTTGCCGTCCGTTTTTTGCTGCGCGCTTTGCGCGCATTAGATAGCCGCGCTGTGAGCGGCATCCAAAAGCCGAGCTTTGCCCGGCTTTTGGATACAGACGCGAAAAGCCAGCGTGCCGTACTGGCGCGCTGGTTTGCGCGGTTGATTTGTCCACGCTTTTGCGAGGCAAAGCAGTTTCGATCGGAAGCATGGTTCCGATCGAATAAAAGAAAAAAGCTGTCCCTGCGGACAGCTTTTTTCCAAGAGAGTGAATATAAAAAAGAGAAAAGGGATGAAAGTATCAAAAAAAGAAACGAAACGGCGCGCCTCAGTGGGCAGCGCGATCTGACCTTACTTCCGAGCGAATAGGAAACAGTGCGTTATCAACACGGCAGATATCGGAAAGCATCAGACCGAGAGTCCCGCAATAGGAAAACCTCTTACACATGGGAAAAGTCTCCGTTTCGTAGTGTACTGGACTTTTCTTGCATTTGATGATTCTATTATAGTGATTTTAGATAAAAAAGCAAGTAGAATTTTGTTTAATGTTCCTGTTGTTTTTCGGAAATTATTGTGCAATGCGACAATGAAACGTGATCTGAATTAGATGGTTCGCACAATAGCTGATGGCGCTAGGGCGATTTTGCTGCATGGGTACGGGAACAATCGAGCGTTCCATTCCGTGTTGATGGCAGAAAGGAGGAGAGAGCAGGATGCAAAACGATATGCGCTCAGACGCATTTCTGTCGGATGCGATGGAGCAATATGGCGACGCAGTCTATCGGTTGGCATTGTGCCGGCTGGACAGCCGCGCGGACGCGGAAGACGTCTTTCAGGATGTGTTTCTGCGCCTGCTGCGCGATACAACGGTTTTCCGGGATGGCGAGCATCTCAAGGCGTGGCTGCTGCGTGTGACGGTCAACTGCTGCAACGACCTGCGCCGTTCGGCGTGGTTCAAACGCACGGCGCCGCTTGAAGCCGCACCCGATGCTGCGGCGCCGATGCCGGAAACGCACAGCGAGCTATGGCAGGCGGTGCATGCGCTGCCGGATGACCTGCGTACCGCAGTCTGGCTGCACTATGTGGAGGGCTACGGTACGGATGAGATCGCATCTCTCGTGGGCTGCCGCCCGGCGACCGTTCGCACCCGTCTGCACCGCGCCCGCAAACGCTTGAAATTCGAACTGGAGGGATCTGACGATGAACAACCGGAACAACTGGGAACAGATGAAGAATATCAAAGCGCCCGATGAACTGAAGGAAAGGACGCTCGCTGCTGCGCGGCAGGCACGCCGCGAGGAACAGCAGGATGTGCCGCAACATCTGGCGGTTGTGCCGCGCCGCCGGTTTGGCATGGCAAAACGGATCGTGGCTGTGGCGTGCGCGTTCGGCGTGGTGGTCGGCGGTACGGCGGTCTGGAAATCACAGCAAAGTGGACAGCCCGCGTCCGACGCAGTGGCCGAGGCGGTCGCGCACTCGTTCGGCATCGTGGCATACGCTGCAGATACGGGGGAGACGATCGAACCCAAGGGCAGCAAAGTCGTGTTTGACATCGCGTCGGGCGGCAAAGACAGTGCAACCAAAGGGTTTTTCAGCGGCTGTCTGTTCCGCGTGACCGGTGACAATATCAAGACGGTCAGTGCATCGATGGACAAGGGCGGCTTGTACCGGTCGGAACGGGTGAATATTGAAGAAGCGGATGTCGAAGCGATCCTGCAGGGCACCAGCGAAGTGACTGCGGGCGCGGACGACATGATGGTGCAATCGGAGCCGGAAAAGGGACTATGGTGGGTGGATATTAGCCGCCGTGTAGAGAATGGCTTTGTGGATGAGTATGATCCGGAAGTCAGTTATGGCCTGTGGGGCGAGCCTAAGCCGGTCGATATGGCACAGGAGGGCGATTTGCAGGATGCGTGGCAGACGCGCATCGATGAATTTGAAGGCGCAACCCTGACCGTCACCGTTACCTTCACCGACGGCACGACCGACACCCAGACGCTCACCCTGCATACCGGCAAACTGGGCTGTGAATATGTAGATGGTGAACACAGTCCGCAGCTGACCGGTGAGGTGCTCACCGACGAGCAGGCCGCTGAACAGGGCTATGTCTACGGCGTTTACGCGGAAATTGCATAACAGGACGTTATTATCCCCCGATTTTTTTTCGATCGGGGGATAATTTTTTGCGTAAAAACCTGCAAACAGCTTGAAAAAAACATATAAATCGCCTAAAATAAAGAAAGCTTTGGAAATGAGGAGAGACCCATGCTGCATATTGTTCTGGTCGAGCCGGAGATCCCGCAAAACACCGGCAACATTGCCCGCACCTGCGCGGCGACGGGCTGCGTGCTGCATCTGGTCGAGCCGCTCGGCTTTGCGATCGATGATAAACGGATGAAGCGCGCGGGGCTGGATTATTGGCACTTGCTCGACGTCCGCATGTACAAAAACCTGAATGAATTCTTCGAAAAAAACCCGGATGGGCGTTATTTTTATGCGACCACAAAAGCGCCGCATGCCTATCATGAGGTGGAATATCGCGACGGGGACTATCTGATGTTCGGCAAGGAGACAAAAGGGCTGCCCGAAAGTCTGCTGGTGGAGCATCCCGAGCGCTGCGTGCGCATCCCAATGCGCGAGGGGGCGCGCAGTTTGAACTTGTCCAATTCGGTGGCGGTGATCGTGTTCGAGGCGCTGCGGCAGACCGGCTTTGCTAACCTGCAGCTCGCCGGCCCGTTCCCGCAGGGGTAAAAGGGATAAGGAGGAGACATGGAAAAAATACATATCCTGACCGATTCGTCTGCGGATATCCCGCAGGAGCTGGTCGAGAAATACGGTATTGAGATTGTGCCGATCACGCTGACGCATGAAGGACGCACAATCCGTGAATACTACGATATCACACCCGAGGAATACTGGAAGCTGCTTGCGGAAAGCCGCGAGATCCCGACGACCGCCATGGTCACGCCGACCGTGTTCCTCGATTCCTACCGTCGCGCGGCTGAGCGCGGCTGCACGCACCTGCTGGGCGTATTGATCAACGCGAACGGTTCAGGTACCTATCAGGCAGCCTGCCTTGCGCGCGACATGTTCCGCGAGGAATATGGCGATAAGATGCAGATCGAGATTTTCGATTCGGCGACCTACACCTATATCTATGGCCACATTGTCGCGATCGCGGCGGCCATGCGTGAGCTGGGCGACGGCTACGAGGCGATCCGCGCGGTCGTTGCCAGCCGTCTGGGACGCGTCGAGGCGTTCCTCGGCGTGTACAGCCTCAAACACCTGAAGAAATCCGGCCGCATTTCAGGCGGCGCGGCGTTTGTCGGCGAAGCGCTCGGCCTCAAGCCGATCAGCCATGTGTACGGCGGCGCCGTCACGGTGTGCGACAAGGTGCGCGGCGACAAGGCGCTGGTCTCCGGCCTGATCCGCAAGGTATCCAGCCGCGTGCAGCAGCCGGAGAAGCAGACGGCGCTCCTGCTTTACGGCGATGTGCCTGCCGCCCGTATCGACGAACTGGAAAAACGCCTGCGCACCGAGATCGGTTTTAAGGGTGTGCTGCGCAGCCCGATCGGGCCGTCGGTTATCACCAATACCGGACCGCAGGCGCTGGCCGTAGCCTTCTATGGGCCGTCCCGCGGATAGGGTTAATTGGGCATATTGTTTAATATTTCACAATTATTCACGGCAAAACGCAAATTTTCGCTGAAAGAGAACGGAAAGACAAGGTTTTTCACAATTCTGCTTGCGTAGCACGGCAGAAACGAGTATAATTTTGTAATGGAAGCGGAATTCTTCATATCGGAAGACCGCTAAAATGCTCCGTATCGCTAACTTTTACATTCAGAAAAGGAGAGGGATATTTATGCAGTACAACAAGAAGAGCGTCGAGGATATCGACGTAAATGGCAAGAAGGTTATCGTCCGCTGTGACTTCAACGTTCCGCAGGACGAGAACGGCAACATCACCGATGACAAGCGCATCCGTGCGTCGCTGGAGACCATCAAGTACCTGCTCGGCCACAATGCGGCCGTCATTCTTTGCTCGCACCTCGGCCGTCCGAAGGGCGAAGTCAACATGAAGTATTCGCTGGCTCCGGTTGCTAAGCGCCTGAGCGAGCTGCTCGGCCAGGAAGTCAAGCTGGCCGCTGACGTTGTCGGCGAGAGCGCCAAGAAGCTGGCCGCTGAGGTCAAGCCGGGCGAGGCTGTTCTGCTCGAGAACGTCCGCTTTGAAAAGGGCGAGACCAAGAACGATCCCGCGCTGGCTAAGGCGTTTGCCGACATGGCGGAAATCTACGTCAACGACGCGTTCGGCACCTCGCACCGTGCGCACGCTTCGACCGCTGGTATCGCGGATTACCTGCCGGCTGTCTGCGGCTTCCTGATCAACAAGGAAATCTCCATCATGGGCAAGGCGCTGTCTGACCCGGCCCGTCCGTTCGTTGCCATCCTCGGCGGCGCGAAGGTTTCCGATAAGATCAACGTTATCAACAACCTGATCGACAAGTGCGACACTGTTATCATCGGCGGCGGCATGGCTTACACCTTCTCCAAGGCGCAGGGCGGTTCGATCGGCACCTCGCTGTGCGAGGAGGACAAGCTCGATCTGGCACTCGGCCTGATCAAGAAGGCGGAAGACAAGGGCGTTAAGCTCCTGCTGCCGGTCGACACCGTTTGCGGCGACCACTTCGGTGCAGACGCTGAGCCGGTCGTATACGACGCCGGCAAGCTGCCGGACAACATGATGGGCATGGATATCGGCCCGAAGACCGTTGCGCTGTTCTCTGACGCTGTCAAGAACGCGGGCACGGTTGTTTGGAACGGCCCGATGGGCGTATTCGAGTTCGACACCTTCGCAGTTGGCACCAAGGAAGTTGCCAAGGCGATCGCGGCTTCCGGTGCGGTTTCCATCATCGGCGGCGGCGACTCCGCGGCGGCTGTTGAGAAGCTCGGTTTTGCCGACAAGATGACCCACATCTCCACCGGCGGCGGCGCTTCCCTTGAGTTCCTCGAAGGCCTCGAGCTGCCGGGCATCGCCTGCCTGCAGGACAAGTAAGTCCCGCACATGTGCTTTATACCGGGGCACACCCGTGCCCCGCTATAATACATAATTTTGAACCGGACGGGCTGGCCGTCCCAAAGTTTGAAAGGGGTAAAAACCAAAATGAATCGCAGATACCGTAAGACCATCATCGCTGGCAACTGGAAGATGAACAAGACGCCGAGCGAGGCGAAGGCCCTCATCGAGGAGATGAAGCCGCTGCTTTCCAAGACCAAGTGGTGCGAAATGGTTCTTTGCGTACCGTTCACTGATATCCAGGCTGCTGTCAAGGCTGCCAAGGGCTCCAAGATTGCTATCGGTGCGGAGAATATGCACTTTGAGAAATCCGGCGCGTTCACCGGCGAGATTTCTGCCGACATGCTCAAGGAACTGGGCGTCAAGTACGTTATCATCGGCCACTCTGAGCGCCGTCAGTACTTCAACGAGACCGACGAGGCTTGCAACAAGAAGGTTCTGGTTGCATTGGAGAACGGCCTGCGCCCGATCCTGTGCGTTGGCGAGAGCCTGACCGAGCGCGAGCAGGACGTGACCATGGAAGTCATCCGCAAGCAGATCAAGATCGCCCTGCAGGGTGTTGCGGTAGAGGATATCAAGAAGGTCGTTATCGCTTATGAGCCGATCTGGGCAATCGGTACCGGCAAGACCGCGACTGCGGAGCAGGCCGGCGAGGTCTGCGGCGCGATCCGCGACTGCCTGCGTGAGAAGTATGGCGCGCGTGCGGCCCGTGGCATCACCATCCAGTACGGTGGCTCCATGAACGCCAAGAACGCGGCCGAGCTGCTGGCCCAGCCCGATGTGGACGGCGGCCTGATCGGCGGCGCCTCCCTCAAGAGCGCTGATTTCGCGACCATCGTGGAAGCAGCCAATCAATAAGATAAGGAATACGGTGGGGGCTTGCTCCCGCACCGTGCGTGCGGGAGGGGACATCGGAAAGAGCGTTGTCCCCTTTCGTCCGCTTCCGAAAAGGAGTTTATAGCACTATGAAGAAACAGAACGTGTCCGCCGCGGCGGAGACCGAGGCGGCAAAGGCCGCGCCGGCGGCTGTCAAGGCGGAAGTAAAGCCCGCGGCCAAGGCCGAGGAGAAGGTCGCTGCCAAGGTTGAGACCAAGGCGGAAGCCAAGCCCGCAGCCAAGGCTGAGGAGAAGGTTGCCGCTGCGGTTGAGGCTAAGGCGGAGACCGAGGAAAAGGTAGCGGCTAAGGCTGCGGCAAAGAAGGCCACGACTGCCAAGAAGACCACTGCGGCCAAGAAGACTACGACCCGTAAGACCGCAGCCAAGAAGGCGGACGAGCCGAAGAAGCCGACCGCGCTGATCATCATGGACGGCTTCGGTCATCGTGATGAGGTCAAGGGCAACGCTATCGAGGCGGCAAAGACCCCGAATCTCGACCGCATCTTCAAGGAAAACCCGCTGGTCTATATCGGCGCTTCCGGTCTGGACGTTGGTCTGCCGGACGGCCAGATGGGCAACTCTGAGGTTGGTCACACCAACATCGGTGCGGGCCGCATCGTTTATCAGGAGCTGACTCGTATCACCAAGTCCATTCAGGACGGTGATTTCTTCTCGAATGAAGCGCTCATGAGCGCAATCAACCAGTGCAAGTGGTTCAATTCCACCCTGCACATCTTCGGCCTGCTGTCCGACGGCGGCGTACACTCGCATATCGACCACATGTTCGCGCTGCTCGAGCTGGCGCGCCGCAACGGTCTGCGCAAGGTATGCTTCCACTGCTTCATGGACGGCCGCGACACCCCGCCGCAGTCTGGTATCGAGTATATCGACCGCCTGCAGGCGAAGATCGACGCGGTAGAAGTAGGTTGCATTGCGACCATTTCCGGCCGTTACTACGCGATGGACCGCGACAAGCGCTGGGACCGCGTAGAGAAGGCTTATCAGGCGATCGCCGAGGGCATCGGCGAGCACGCGGCTACTGCGCATGAGGCGATGAAGAAGTCTTATGACGCAGGCGTCACCGACGAGTTCGTCGTTCCGGTTATTGTGACCGAGGGCGCGACCGTGCAGGACGACGACGCGATCATCTTTGCCAACTTCCGCCCCGACCGCGCGCGTGAGATCACCCGTGCGTTCGTCGATCACGAGTTTGACGGCTTCAAGCGCCAGCGCCGCAACATCCACTACGTCTGCATGACGCAGTATGACGCGACGATCGTCGGCGTGGAGGTTGCCTTCAAACCGCAGAGCCTGAAGAACACCTTCGGCGAGTATATCTCGGACAAGGGTCTGACCCAGCTGCGCATCGCAGAGACCGAGAAGTACGCGCACGTCACCTTCTTCTTCAACGGCGGCGTTGAGAAGGAGTATCCGGGCGAGGATCGCGCGCTGATCCCGTCTCCCAAGGTGGCCACCTACGACCTCCAGCCGGAGATGAGCGAGCCTGCCGTGACCGAGGAGTGCGTAAAGCGCATCCTGTCCGGCAAGTACGACGTAATCGTTTTGAACTTTGCTAACTGCGACATGGTCGGCCACACCGGCGTGTTCGATGCTGCCGTCAAGGCGATCGAAGCGACCGATGACGGCGTGGGCAAGGTCGTGGACGCCATCCTCAAGATGGGCGGCCAGTGTCTGATCACCGCTGACCATGGCAACGTTGACCAGATGCTTGACGCGGACGGTGTGACCCCGTTCACCGCGCACTCCACCAACCCTGTGCCGCTCGTTATGGTCGGCCATGAGGGTAAGCTGGCGGAAGGCGGCGTGCTGGCGGATCTGGCGCCGACGCTGCTCGAGATGATGGGCCTGCCGCAGCCGGAGGAAATGACCGGCCACAGCCTGCTCATCAAGTAAACTATTGCGTATCCCCAAATTTTCAAATAAAAAGGAGTAAGAATTATGAAGGGCTACATTGAAATCGTTGATGTACTCGGCCGTGAGGTTATGGACTCCCGCGGCAACCCGACCGTAGAGGTTGAGGTTTATGTTGAGGGCGACACCGGCGCGTATATGGGCCGTGCGGCTGTTCCGTCCGGCGCTTCCACCGGTATTTTCGAGGCTTGCGAGCTGCGTGACGGCGACAAGTCCCGCTACAATGGCAAGGGCGTTCTGAAGGCGGTTGACGCTGTTAACGGCGAGATCGCTGAGACCATCATCGGCATGAACGCGCTCGACCAGCAGGCGATCGACAAGGCTATGATCGATGCAGACGGCACCCCGAACAAGACCAAGTTCGGCGCAAACGCGATCCTGGGCGTATCCCTGGCGGTTGCCAAGGCTGCAGCTGAGGCTCTGTCCCTGCCGCTCTACAACTACATCGGCGGCTGCAATGCCAAGACCCTGCCGATGCCCATGATGAACATTCTCAACGGCGGCGCGCATGCGACCAACAACGTTGAGATTCAGGAATTTATGATTATGCCGGTTTCCGCTCCGTCTTTCCGTGAGGCGCTGCGCCGCTGTGCAGAAGTATTCCATCAGCTCAAGACCACCCTCAAGGAGAACGGCACCCCGGCTGCAGGCGTTGGCGACGAGGGCGGCTACGCTCCGAACCTGAAGAAGGATGAGGACGCGCTCAAGGTTATCGTTCAGGCGATCGAAGAGGCTGGCTACAAGCCGGGCGAGGACTTCATGATCGCGATCGACGCTGCTTCCTCCGAGTGGTGGAACGACGAAGAGAAGTGCTATATCCAGCCGAAGTCTGGCAAGAAGATGACCCAGCAGCAGCTGGTTCGCATGTGGAAGAACTTCGCTGAGAAGTACCCGATCATCTCCCTCGAGGACGGCATGGCTGAAGAGGACTGGGAAGGCTGGGAGATGCTGACCAAGGCTCTGGGCGACAAGATCCAGCTGGTTGGCGACGACCTGTTTGTTACCAACACCACCCGCCTGAAGAAGGGCATCGACATGGGTGTTGCTAACTCCATCCTGATCAAGGTTAACCAGATCGGCTCCCTGACCGAGACCCTGGACGCGATCCAGATGGCGAACCGCGCGGGCTACACCGCTGTTGTTTCCCACCGTTCCGGCGAGACCGAGGACGCTACCATCGCTGACATCGCTGTTGCGCTCAACGCTGGCCAGATCAAGACCGGTGCACCGAGCCGTACCGACCGCGTTGCCAAGTACAACCAGCTGCTCCGCATCGAGGAAGAACTGGGCGAGGACGTTGCAAAGTACCTCGGCAAGGACGCTTTCTTCAACCTGAAGAACAAGTAAGTTTCCGTAAAATAAAAGACGTGCATCCTCTGGATGCACGTCTTTTTTTGCATGAAAAATCAATTTTGCCAGTTGGAAAGGGAAGGTTACATAATGGTACATAAAAGAAAAAATACAAGTATCTGGCATTAAAGTGTTGACCTGAGAGGGCACATGTGCTACTATGTACTTAGTAAAATGACAAAACATAACCAAGAATACATCAAATAGAAGCACGGGTTTCCCTTTTCAGGCTTGTTTTTCCATTTTGCCCATACCTTCATTTCTTTTAGGCCGGTCTCTGCGCTTGTCGTAGGGGCCGGCCGTTTTATGCAGTGGAACGCATATCAATACCAATAGCCGGCTTTCCATTTCTGCAGCGCAAGGCTTGCGTTGCGGTAGCTGACATCTGCCGTCGGCGTGCCGGCCGGCACGCCGAGGATGGCAGCATCACCGGACTGCACATAGCCGGTGGTTTTCCAGCGGGTGAGTGCCTGCTCGTAGACGTCAGCTTGCGCCTGACTGGTCAAACTGGACGCGTATTGACGGTATTCCAGTGTGGGCAGGCCGTTCAAGAAACCTGTTAGACCGGCAAGAGACAGGCTGTAATCCCGGTCGGCGTTGTACTGCGACAGGGTCATCTGCGCCTGTTGGAGCGCTGCATTTTCGGCGGCGGTGTAGTATTCGCTTTCGAGCGCAGCCTCCTGTGAAGCTGCGTTGTCCTGCGCAGCGGCGCGTGCGGTCAGACGTGCCTGTCCCAGTGCATTCAGATCGCTGCGGTACTGGTTATCGATCGCAATGCGGCTGGTTTCGGCAGCACCCGAGGTGGCTGCCGCACCGCGCGCACCCATGTTCAGACCAAGCGCTGCCATCTTTTCTTCGTTGGTGAGGACGGACTGCCGTGCGTTGATATCAGTCTGCGTCATGCCGGCGACATAATCGTTCTCAATCGAGGACAGGTTGCTGGCAAGCTGCTGCTGGATGCGCTGGCGCGCGGCCTCCAGACGCTTGAGGCGTGCGGCCTCTGCCGCTTCGTACAGCTGACTGATCGAGCTGCCGCTGTTACCGCTGCCGCCGGATGAGCCGGACGAGACCGAATACGGCTGGTAGTCACCGTTCCATGTTGCAACTGCTTCGTTGGAAGGAACTTTGCCCGCAAGCCCCTCCGCATCGATCTTATTTTGGCGCTCGGTCAGCAGCTGTTCGCGCTCGGCAGCATCCTGCGTATTCGCGATTGCTTCGGAATAGTCGAAGTCCTCTCTGTAATTCAGAGCCATGATGCTCCTCCTTTCTCAAATGATGGTCGGCCCGGCCGTCCACCGGATGGTGAGCGCGAGCAGGCCGAAGGGTTCGTCGATCCGGTCGTTGCCGATGCGTACGGCGAGCAGCGGCATGCGGTGCTGGCGGTAACGGGTACGGTAGCTGATCGCACCGGGGATACATCGGAAAGAAAAGCGTGAAAAGTCCAGCGTCTTGAATGAGAACAGATCCATGTTTCGCGACATGGCGAGCGTTTTGCCGTCCTCGCTTTCGTACTGCACAGTAGCGCCGGAGCGTGAGTGTGGCATAAGCGTCGGGATCACGTCGCGCACGGTCTTGACCCGTCCCCAATCCTCGAGCGGCAGGGTGGGGGTGCGCCAGTAGGCGTCGATGGCTGCGTCGTCATCGCGGTAGGCGCCGTCCTCTTCTGCCAGCGAGAAGCGGCACAGCCGACCATCCGCCGTGCCGAACCACAGCCTTCCATCCAGCTCGGCAAGGCATTGGGCGGGTACGTTTGCCCAGTAGAACCATGCCGGATCGCCGTTCGGTTCGGTCAGCTTGCCGTCGGCAATGTATACATGGTCGTTTATCGCCAGATAGTATTTGTCCTCAAATACGATCGCACAGGCGTTTTCCAATCCGGCTTCGTTTTCCAGTCGGGGGACAATCGCGTCGGATACCGACCGAATCGTGCGCTGCTCGGCAACCGTTGTGCCGAACACACCCTGCACGCCGCGTGCAGACAGGAACAGCGGCAGATCGCCGAGCGAAGCAAAGCTGCGCGGGCAGACCGCGCCCGTGCCCTGCGCGCCCTGTGTGAGCGGGTAAAGCGCCGTGCCGTCGTCCGAAAGCAGGAAGGTGCGGCGGTAGCTGGTGGATTCCTGCGCGCCGCCCTCTTTGACAATCAGCTGGCTTTCGTACTGCTTGAGGTAGCCCACGATTGCGGACGCGTCCGTACCCATGCGCGTGTAGCCGGTGTCGGGGAAGTAGGTAGGGTCGTACAGGCCGCTCTGCCAGTCGCAGGCAGGCTCGTCGGGATTACCGGCCAGAAACACACGGGTGTCGTTCTTGCCGCCATACAGCCCTGCGAAGCGGCAGCGATTGATTTTGTCGGCATAGCCTTCGACCGTTTTGGAAAAGGTGATGGCGACATTGGCCAGCCCGTTGCCGTTTTCGGGTGCGGCGGCAAGGGTCACCAGTCCGGTTTCGCGGTTGACCGAGGAAACCGTCACGGTCTTGTCGTTGACCGCGGCAGTCACCTCAGCGTCGTCCAGTTCCTTTGCGTCCACTTGGAACTGGGTGGCCGTGCCGTTGCCGATGAACGTGTTGATGCGTTTGGGGGTCAGCAGATTGACCGCTTCGTAGCTTGTGCCGCCGCCGGTCGGCTGCGCGGAGATAGTCGTGGTCGGTACATAGGCGATGTCCTGCACGCGTACGGCTTCCCAGGCATCGTCCGCTTCGGTGCGGCGCACCGCACGGAAGGTCTGGCCGTCGAGCAGATAGAGCACGCCGCCCATGACGAATGACTGAGAGAATGTTTCGTTCATGTCGGTGCACAGTGAAGTCTGCGCGCCGTCGTCTGCGCGGACAAACAGTGTTTTCCCCGCGTGTACGACGCAGCCCGTCCCGTCGGGCAGGGGAAATAGGCCGTAAATGGGTGCGCCGTAGTTGTGCTGCGTTTGCCAACCGGTGCGTTTTACCAGATAGTCGTTCTGGTCGCAGATCATGTTCTGCATGTCGGGCGAGCGGGACAGCGGCAGCTTGGTCGGGTGGGTGCGGAAGTCTACGCCGCCGAAGCTGCTGACCACGGTCTCGCGTACGGTTTCGGGCTGCGGAAAACAATAAGCGCGCATCAGATCATCTCCTGTATGGCGGATAGCTGCGCGGGGCAATGGCGCAGCAAGCGCTCGGCGTATTCCGAAGCAGCCCAGTTGAATTTCGCTTTGTCATCGTCTGCGACCAGCAGCGCGGCCAGTCCGTATGGCAGGCACTCGGCCGCAAGGTGTTCGTCTGCCGGGATATCCTCGTCCAGTGCTGTCATATGCGGCGGGACTGTCAGCGCATCTTCGCCATGCGAAAGCCGCATGGCGTTGATTTCACGCAGGCTGTTCACCAGCAACTGATTGAGCGCGCCGAGCGCAAACTGCTCGTAATACGCCCCGGTGTCGCGCGTTTCGCTCAGCAGGTTCAGCGCCGCACGATAACATTCCGTTCCGGTCATAGAGATCCTCCTTTCAGAATAGCTCCCAGCCTGTTTGACAGGCTGGGAGCCTGCTTATGCCGTCCTATGGGCGGCTTTTCCATTTAGCCGGCTGCAACCGGGGACGGGTATTTGCCTTCCTCAATCGCATAGGCACGGATCTGACAGCCCTCGTCTGCGGTCAGAACGGTTTCCGCCACATAATCCTTAGCGGAATCAGAGTAGCGCGGGTCAGAGCCGTCCAGCGTGTAGCGGATGGTGGTGCCGGTGGCCGTGATCTTACCTTCGGAGATGGTCGGTGCAGCCGAGATCGAACCGGTTGCAACCAGCGCATACACGCCGCCGCACTTCGCGCCCAGCACGTAAGCATCGTAGTAATGACGGCCTTCGATCAGCGCGCCGGACACACCGACCGGGTCTTCGTGCACCTTGGCGTCCGCGATCTTATACGGCATGAGCACCGCGTCCTTGTGGGCAACGAGGAAGTAAACATTTTCCGGCAGGTAGGACTTCGGCACGCGCACGACGTTCATGCCGAATACCTCGCCGCATACGCCCTTGGCGATCGACTGACGCGCGAGCACGTCGACGCCCGCGAACTCATCCGAGGTGCAGACCAGCTTGTACATTTCGCTGGTCAGGTACAGATAGCGGTTGTCGTCCGGCACCAGCGCATCGTCCAGCGCTTGCGAAGCGTCCGCGATCTTGGAGATGATGTTCGACTTGGTCGGCTTTTCGCTTTCCGCCAGCGTGCCGGCCATGGTGACAAAGCGCTGGAACGCATATTTGTCCGCCGCCGGGGTGGATTTTTCGTTCAGCTGCAGGCGCAGCATGTCGGCGGCGTTCTTGACCAGGTTCTGGTCAAGGTTGTTGCCCTTGTCGATGGTCAGTGTGAACGCTTTGTCCTGCGTCATGGTCAGCTCCTGCACCACGTCCTGCATTTCGGTCACGTCGCCGTAGCGCTTGAGGCCGCCGTCGCGGTCGTAATCGACCTCTTCCACCGTGATCGGTGTGTATACCTTGAGGGTTTTCACGCCCGTCAGGTCAAAGGTTTCGGCGGTTTTGCCCTTGATGAAGGATGCGCGGGTGAAAACTTCCGCAATCTGGTCGGAGTATTTGGTAGCAAGATTGATAGCCATAAGTATAATGCCTCCTGTTTATACGATTAGTGTTATCTGCCGAGCAGAGCAAGTGTTACCGGATCAACGCCTGCCGGTTCGCCATCGCTTTGCGCCGGGCCGACCGCTGCACGGCGGTTCTTCTGGTTCATTTCGAGCGCAGCCAGCTCGTCCTTCAGTTCGAGGATCTCCCACTTGCGGTAGGCCGAAACGAGCGAGCCTTCCTGCTGAGCCCACTGCCATACCTGCGGCGGGATCTCTTCCGGGCGTACGTCCGGGTATTCCTCGACGAAGGCGGCGTAGATCTGGCCGTTCGGCATGCCGTTTGCCGCGCGGTTGCGACGGACATAGGCGTTCTGCTTGGACAGGCCGAGGCTGGCCGCTTCGATCAGCTGCTCGAGCGTCAGCTCGACCGTCTGCCCGTCCACCGGGACGGGAAAGGTCTGCTGGCCGCCCTGCGCAGCCTGTGCCGCCGGGTCTCCCGTGTTCTGTGCGGGCATGCTCTGCGCAAACGGGTCGGCGGCGGCCGGGACAGTCTGTGCGCCCTGCGCCGGTACGGACACCGGGTTACTGGTCGTTTTGCGTTTGGTTTGCATTTGTATTAGCCTCCTTTTGCTGCTGTCGCTGCATGCGGAGTGCGTGCAGCAGATCGTTTTTGCCGCGCACCTGATAATCAGGTACGTTTTCCAGATAGATCAGCGGGTCGGTGATGACACCACTTTCAAGCAGGTGATCGTTTGTCGTGGTCTGCATGGTCTCCGACCAGTAGCTTGCCGCGCCCACATCCACCTGTAAGCGCAGATCCTGTCCGGCAAGCGTTGAGAAGTCAAAACTCTGCCGGTAGGGCGTTTCGCCCGGCTCGTCCGCGACAACCAGCGTGCGCACGCCGTAGTGCGCGCCCATCAGGTCGAGGAAGATGCGCGCCCAGTCCTCGGTGAAGCGGTAAAACTCCATCTTGGTCAGTTCAAGCGGGGCGGCGGTCGCGTTCTGCACTGCCACGATCGCGGAGGTGTTGTCCGGCTTGACCGTACCGAGCGCAGCTTCGCTCGCGCCCATCAGCTCGGCGGTGTCGTTCATCATTTGTTTGAGCAGCGCCAGCACCTGTGAGGAGATGTCGGGCGCTTTGAACGCGGTCGCAATCGCTTCGTTCGGGTTGCCGCGCATGCCGACCGCCTTGCCCACATCGTTCGACCAGCCGTTCGGGAAACGGGTCATGTCGTAGATGATTTTGGGGAAGGCCACCTGTTTGATGCACTGCACATACATCGAATACAGCTTGTTGATGGCGATCTGGTTGGGGATGGCTTCGGTCAGCGGGCTTTCGCCGTGGCACGAGCCGCGCACGCGGTTCCAGCACAGGTGCGTGACCGGATAATAGCGGTAGTGCAGCTCTTTTTCGCGCATGACGGTTGCGGTGCGCGTGGTTTTGGTGAAGGCCACGCCGTTTTCTGTCTTGCGCATGTGCAGCAGTACGGTGACGCGGTCGTTTTCGCCGTTCAGGCGATAACGCAGATAGTCCTCGGCGTCGTCCGGCACGATGGCTTCCGCTTCTGCGGCGGACAGGCCGTTTTCGCGCGCTTCCTTGCGCACCTCGTCTACATCGCGCCGCATGGCGAGAATCAGATACGGCTGGCGCTGTACCTCATCGCAGGCCGGGTTGCCGAAGCAGATATTAGTCGAATCAATCAGCTCGGCCACGATATCGCCCTTGACCGCCTGCCCGGTTTCGAGCGCAGGGTCAAAGTGCATGTAGAAGCAGGCGTCGCCGTCTACGCAGGCGTTTTTAAGCAGCGGGCGGCCGAGCGCCTTGACGCCCGAGCGTTCGATCGCCGACGCAAAGGCATGTTCCAGCACACGGGCGGTCTTGCGCCCGTCGCCATCCATGTCAAACGGCTGGGCGCGTACCGCGACATCGTCCGAGACCAGCATGGACACAAACAGGTTGACGCAGCGGCGCAGCACATTGAAGATCAGCGGGTCGAGCGACTGCACGCGCAGCCCCTCCCACTGGCGGCCGAGGTAAAACGCCTCGTTGCGGCGCACGCGGTCGTATAGGCCGATCGAGCGCTTATAATCGCGGTCGCGCTCGTATTTGCGCCAGATGGCGGTGGGGGACGGATCAAATTTCATCGGTCATGTCCTCCCGTCCGTAAGCCATTAGCGCAGCCAGATCGCGGCTGAGCGCGTCGTCTGCAGTTGCGGCAGGGTTGTCCTCGTGTTTCGGAGGGCGCTGCGGCAGCCGCAGGCCGCCGGACACGACCGCGCCGGTCAGCACCAGCAGGGCCGCGCCGATGCAGTAAAGTAAAATGGTCATTGGGTTCCTCCTTTTCAGTACGAGAGAAATTCCCCGACTTCGCAGTCATAAGCCGTAGGGGAAACAGGTGCGGGCGGCTCGTACACGGTCGCGGCGTAGCCGCGCAGCGCGTCGGGCGCGTGGGTCAGCTCGTGCGGCGTGTTCGCCACGTCGGACGGGTTGCGCGTGTCGTGCTGCAAGGCGGGCAGTGTGCGGATCAGGTTGCGGCAGGTGTCGAAGATGGTCAGCCGTGGACGCGGCTGTCCTTGCTCGTCCTTGCGTGGGGCGAGCAGTTCATGCAGCGCCAGCCAACCAGCCACGCGCTCGTTGCAGCTTTTGTCGAAATCCAGCCCGCAGTCCGCGAACAGCTCCACCGCGCTTTTGCCGGTCTCCTGCCGACGGTTCCACAGGTCGGGTGGAGCCAGACGGCAGTCGATGTGCTCGCCGGACAGTTCGCAGGCAAGAATCGCCGCAGCTGCTTCCGAGATAATCAAACCGGACCGATATAACTCTCTGTATACTACGCTGTACCCGTCCGGGCTTTGCGCGATCCACAGCGCCGCCAGCATGTCCAGTCCGTAGTCGATGGTCAGATACCGCCGCCAGTCCTTTGGGATGGCGTACGGTTTGACAACATGCAGCTCGGGGCTGAACTCGCTGAAGTATCGGCCCTCGTCCAGTTCCCACACGCCGTCGAGCAGCGCGCGCCGGTCGCGCACGGAGAGCAGCCGCAGCCGCTTTTCGTAGCCCGCGTCCGCGCGGTGCAGGAAGGGGTTATCCGTGAGCCGCGCGGGCAGGAACAACCGTGAGCCGCCGTCGAACTCGGTTTCGGTGTCGGGCGGCATCGGGTCGATGTAGCGTTTTTTGACCCACTGATGGCCGACCCCGCCCGGGTTGGTCGTGCTTTTCACCTGCTTGGGATAGCCGTTTGCCCCGCGCACGCGCGAAATGAGATAGGTGAACTGGCTTTCCGTGAAGTGGGTCAGCTCGTCAAAGCGCAACACGTCGTATTCCGCACTCTGGTACTTGGTCACATCGCTTTCCGCGTCGCAGTAGCCGAACTCGAGCGTCGAACCGTTTGCAAACTGCCACAGATGCTCGCTGACCTTGTAACTGGCAATCGACTGCGGGAACAGCCGCAGCGAGGCGGGGACGAGTGAGCGTTCCAGTTCGGGCATGGTTCGCCGCAGCATCAGCTGCCGCGAACCGGGGTAACAGACAGCGAACCGCAGCGCGTCGAGCAGCTGCCCGTGGCTTTTGCCGCCGCCTGCCGCGCCGCCGAACAGCGTTTCGAACGCGTCCGACTGCACGAACGCTGCCTGCCGGGGGGTTATTTCGTATCCGATTGTGCGTCTACGATCCGGAACACGATTTCGACCGGCTCGGGATTTTGCGCCTCGCCGCCCAGCATCGTGCCCTTGCCGACTGTCCGGTCGAGGATCTCCTTGATCGCACTCAGGCGGCTGTTGGCCGGTGCTTCCGCGTCGTCCGCAATGTCGTACAGCATCCGGATCAGATCGTCCGGCTGCTTCTTTCTTGGCACAATGGCATCCGCTCCTTTCGGGAAAAGATTTGCTTGTCTTCCCATGCCGATAAGAATAGCGGCAAAAGCGATATTCCACAAGAACAAATGTTTGACCCTTTGCAGGCTTGCAATTTATTGCCCGGTGCGGTATCCTGAATACGGATTGAAATGCAGGGAGAGGAAAATATGATGCAAAAGATCAAGCTGATCGCGCTCGATCTGGATGGAACAGCGCTGACGCCGGACAATGATGTTTCGCCCGCGACCATGGACGCGGTGCGCCGTGCACGCGAAGCGGGCATACATGTGGTGGTGTCGACCGGCCGTATCTGCGGCGAGGCAAGCGAGTTTGCCGTCAAGCTGGGCGCAGACGATCTGATGGTTACGGCAGGCGGCGCGTCGCTGTCGCGCGTGTCGACCGGACAGTGCACCATGCGCATGTCCATGCCGTGGGAGGACGCAGTGCGCGCGGCCGCAGCGGTTGAGCGTATTGGCCTGACCGTCATGGTCTATGTGGGTGAAACGCTGCTCATCACGCCGTATGACGAGATGGAGTTCGGAAAATACAAATCCAACGAGGGTTTCCTTGCGGTCAAGCGGGTCGTGCCCTCGATTGCGGAATATATCGCGGACGGACATGTTTCGGTCGATAAGATTTTTGCCCGCAGCAATGACCCGGTCATTCTCCGTATGGCGCGGGAAAAAATTGAGCAAATCCCGGGCGTGCGCGTGATGAGTTCGGCGACGGATAATATTGAGGTCGTTACCCCTGCGGCGGATAAGGGCAATGCGCTGGGCATGCTGTGCCGCCAGCTGGGTACGGATCTTGCGCATGCCGCCGCGATGGGCGATAGCGAGAACGATCTCGAGATGCTGCGCGCGGTCGCGCTGCCGATCGCGATGGGCAACGCCAATGACGCGGTTAAGGCGATCTGCAAGCGGGAGACGCTGACCAATGCCGAGGACGGCGTTGCCGCCGCAATCGACCGTATTCTCGCTGAAAATGAATAAGGTGCTGTACAAGAAGCCTTTTTGCGGAAAACGGTGGTATTCGGCGCGTGGATATGCTATAATAAATCCGTATGTAAAATTTACCCCGTCAGAAGGAGACATATTGCATGAGTCTATGGTTTGCCATTTTACAAGGCGTTGTGCAGGGCCTGACCGAGTTCCTGCCGGTTTCGTCCTCCGGCCATCTGGTGTTGGTGCAGACGCTGTTCGGCGCGAGCACGGAGAGCAATTACATGCTGTTCAATGTGCTGCTGCACTTCGGCACGCTGCTCAGCGTCATCGTGGCGTTCTGGAAGGATATCAAGGAACTGTTCGTTGAGTTTTTCGGCTGGATTCGGGATGGTTTCAAAATCAACGGCCATCCGCATCGCCGGTTTATCGTCATGCTGCTGCTGACGATCGTGCCGATGTTTGCAGTCCTGCCGATCAAGAGCAAGCTGGAGGGGGCTTTTTCCTCGCCGCTGCTGGTTGGCCTGCTGCTGCTCGTGACAGCGGCCATTCTGTTCCTGTCGGAAAAGGCGCCGAAAAAGCACAAGACCGAGGAAAATGCGACCTGGCTGGACGCGTTGATCGTCGGCATCAGCCAGTGCTTCGCGGTGCTGCCCGGCCTGTCGCGCTCGGGTACCACGATCTGCACCGGCCTGTTCCGCGGCTTCTCGCGTGACTTCGCCGTGCGTTTTGCGTTTATCATGTCGCTGCCGGTTATTCTGGGCGCGAACATTTTGGAACTGGTCGACGTGGTCAAGGACCCTGCCGCCGCCATGGGCGACGTGACTGTGGCTTGCTGCATCGTTGGCATTCTGGCGGCTATGCTGAGCGGCCTTGCGGCCATCCGCATGGTGCGTTTCGTGTCGAAGCGCGGCAACTTCCGCCCGTTCGTGGTGTACTGTACGCTGATCGGTACGATCACGATCGTTGCGAGCCTGATCAAGATGGTTTGATGCGCCTGAAGGCGTATCGGAGAGGAAAAGTTCCGGACACCGGGACTTTTCTTCGCACTTATCCGAAAAATCCCGGAAGCGTCTGGGGGAGGTCCGCGCTGTTTCGCGCGGCAAAGCAAATGAATTGAGGGAAAAACACTTTGGCTGCAAAAAAGACCACAACGAAAAAAAGCGCGCCGCGCGGTAAGACGGCGGCGCGTGCACCCGAGCCGGAACCGGCGCTGTCGCGTGCCGCTTGGGGCGCGATCTGGGCGGTAGTCGGTCTGCTGTGCCTGCTCGCGATTTTGCCGATCGACGGCGTGCTGACCAACTGGCTGCACCGCGGTATCAGCGCACTGATCGGCAAGGGCAGCTACCTGCTGCCGTTTGCGCTGCTGGCGTTGGCTGCGCTGTTGTTTGCACGGCAAAAGGGGCCGGTGCGTCTGCGCGGCGTGAGTATTGCGGTGCTGCCGCTGCTGATCGGTGGTATCGTGCATGCGTTTACCTGCGCAAATGATTATAGCTTTTCAATGAAAACGCTGTTCGACCTGCTCAAAACCGGTATGGAAGGCAAATCCGGCGGTTTGCTTGCAGGCGGACTGTACATGGTGCTCGAATGGGCGTTGTCCTCGGTCGGCGCGCTGCTTGTGCTGCTGCTGCTGACTGTCGTGGCGATCTTCACGGCCTGCCGCATCACGCCGCAGACGCTGATGGAGATGTTCCGTACGCCGGATTATGAGTATGAGGACGAAGAGGAGCGCGCGCGCTATGAAGCGCCCGCCAAGCTGCCCAATGTCCATGAGGTCGCGGCGGCGCACGCGCAGAAGCGTGAGGAGCGCCGCGCCGCACGCCGCAAGGCGGATATCGATATCCCGATCGATACCGATCCGCCGGGTGAGGATAAGCCGGGCGCCGATCCGGATGCGCCTGTGCGCCATGTGCGCGGCGGCAAGCCGATGGCGCCGGACGAATACCTGCGCTCTTTGAAGGAGGAAACCACGGGCGAACAGGTGAGTATTCTCGATCTGGTTGAGAACCGCGAGGAGGAGCCGCCTGTCGAGCACAGCGAGCCAGCCCCCAAGGCTGAAAAGCCTGCCAAGGCGGAGAAGCTGACCGAGGACGAGCAGGCCGCGCTCAGCGAGCAGATGGACGAGAGCCAGAAGGCGCCCGTGCCGGTGTACGATTACCCACCGATCGACCTGCTGGAAAAGGGCAAGCGCACCTCGGTCGCCGGGGCGGAGACCGAGCTGAAGGAAAACTCCGAGTGCCTGCTCGATACGCTCGAATCTTTTAATATCGACGCGCAGATCATCGGCATCGTGCGCGGTCCATCGGTCACACGCTTTGAGCTGACCATCCCGCGCGGCATCAAGATCTCGCGCATCACTGCGCTTTCAGACGATATCGCGCTGTCGCTCGGCGCAGCAAATGTTCGTATTGCACCCATCCCGGATAAGATCGCCGTCGGCATCGAGGTGCCGAACAAGACAGTCAACACGGTCTATATCCGTGAGTGTATCTCCAGCCCCGCGTTCACCAATGCGCGCAGCCATCTGTCCTTTGCCGTCGGCAAGGACATCACCGGCAAGCCGGTCATTGGCGACATCGCCAAGATGCCGCATATGCTGATCGCCGGTACGACCGGTTCGGGTAAATCGGTGTGCATCAATTCAATGCTGATCTCGCTTTTGTATAAGTCCACGCCCGAAGAGGTGCGCCTGATCATGGTCGACCCCAAGATGGTCGAGCTGGGCAACTACAACGGCATCCCGCACCTGCTGATCCCGGTCGTGACCGACCCGAAAAAGGCGGCCGGTGCGCTCGGGTGGGCGGTCGGCGAGATGGAGCGGCGCTACAAGCTGTTTGCCGACCATCAGGTGCGCAACCTCGTCGGCTATAACGACCTGATGCGTGCTGAGCGCGCCAAGGCTGAAGCCGAGGAGAGTGCTGCGCCCGAGCAGTATCAGGTGCTGCCGCAGATTGTCATTGTTATCGACGAGTTGGCCGACCTGATGATGGTCGCGGCCAAGGAGGTCGAGACCTCGATCTGCCGTATCGCGCAGAAGGCGCGCGCCGCGGGCATGCACCTTGTCGTCGCGACCCAGCGTCCTTCGGCTGACGTTATCACCGGCATCATGAAGGCCAACATCCCGTCGCGCATCGCGTTTGCGGTGGCAAGCCAGATCGAAAGCCGTATCATTTTGGACACGACCGGCGCGGAAAAGCTGATCGGCAAGGGCGATATGCTGTATGCGCCGCTCGGCGAGGGCAAGCCCACCCGCGTGCAGGGCTGCTTTATTTCGTCGGACGAGATCGAATCGGTCATTGCGCATATCAAGCAGACGAGCACCGCCGAATATAATGAGGAGATCCTTGAGCATATCGAGCGGCAGGCCGAGCAGATGGATGGCAAGGGCGGCGGTTCGTCGGGCGACCCCGGCGAGGACGAGGACGAGATGATCGAGGAAGCGATCGACGTCATTATGGATTGCCGGCAGGCATCCACGTCCATGCTGCAGCGTCGTCTCAAGGTGGGTTACTCACGTGCCGCGCGCATCATCGACCAGATCGAGGAGCGCGGCATCATCGGCCCGTTCGAGGGCTCCAAGCCGCGTCAGATTCTGATCTCCAAGGAGGAGTGGCAGGAAATGAAGATGCGGCGCAACATGCCGCTTGAGTAAGCGGTTCCTGCCTGTAAATGCTACCAACCAAGAGGAGGAATTTCCCATGTCTTTCACCAAAATCAATATCGATAAGCAGTCTTTTAACCCGTTCGACCTGATCGGAAAGCAGTGGATGCTCGTTTCGGCCGGTACGGAGGAAAAGTGGAACACCATGACCGCCAGCTGGGGCGGCGTAGGTGTGATCTGGGGCAAGCCGTCCGCGACCTGCTATATCCGCCACAGCCGTTACACCAAGGAGTTTGTTGATAACTCTGAGTATTTTACACTGTCTTTTTTACGGGATGGCTACCGCGACGCGTTGAGCGTGCTGGGCAGCAAGTCCGGCCGCGACATGGATAAGATGCACGACAGCGGCTTGACACCGACGTTTGTCGACGGTCAGCCCACCTTTGCCGAGGCAGAGCTGGTGCTGGTATGCCGCAAGCGCTGCAAGAGTGAAATCGCACCCGAGGATATCTTGCAGCAGGAGACGCTTGACAAGTGGTACGGCGATCAGGATTACCACACCATGTACATTGGCGAGATCGTCGCAGCCTACCGCGGCTGAAATTTGCAAACGTCACAAATTGTTCACCAAACCGACAACCGTTTGGGCGTATACTGAGGTAAGGCCGACCAGGCCAGCCCGAAAACGGAGGAACTACCAGTGAAAAAACGAATTTGCAGCCTGCTACTATCTGTCGCATTGCTGTTTGGCATGCTGCCGGCAGCGCTTGCAGGCTATGAAAACTTCACCATACAGGCAACCTATACCCCCGGCCAGTTTACCGATGTGGCTGATGATGCGTGGTATGCGGAAAATGTGCGTGCTTCGTATGAATACGGCCTGACCAACGGCCAGTCGGATACGCGTTTCGCGCCGGACAGCGAGCTGACCGTGGCGGAGGCGATCAAGCTTGCCGCCTGCCTGCACAGCATCTACCATACCGGCAGCGCGGACTTCACGGAAAGCCAGCCGTGGTACCAGACCTATGTTGATTACGCGCTGGAGAACCGCATCCTGACCGCGGCGCGGTCGGACTATACGCAGCCCGCGTCGCGCGCGGTGTTTGCGTCCGTGTTGGCTGCGGCGCTGCCGGAGGAAGCCCTGACCGAGATGAACACCGTCGCGGACGGTGCGATCCCGGATGTTTCCACCTCCGCGTCTTATGCTGATGCGGTATACCTGCTGTACCGCGCGGGCGTGCTGACTGGTTCGGACAGCGCGGGCAGCTTCCGCCCGACCAGCACGATACGCCGCAGCGAAGCGGCGGCGATCGTCACCCGTATGGCTGACCCGTCCCTGCGGCAGACATTCACGCTGAGTGTGTCCGCAGAGCTGACTTCCAGCGAGGTGTTTGACCGCTGCATCCCGGCGGTGTTTAAGCTGTATTCCTATGATGCGCGGGGGAATGTGCTCAGCGTGGGCAGCGGCGTCGTGCTCAGTTCGGATGGTGACGCGGTGACCTGCGGGCATATCGCCAATGGCGTATATCGTTTGGTCGCGGAGATGTATGACGGCACTAAGCGCGAGGTCAGCATTTATGACATCGATACGACCGCGGATATCTCGCATATCCGTGTGGTTGGCAGCGGTCTGGCATATCTGGAAACCTCCACCGATGTGCAGACCGGCGATACCGTGTATGCGCTCGGCTATCCGGGCGGCGGCGCGGCCAAGATCACTTCCGGCAAGGTCACTGACCCGAAAAACGGCGATTACCTGACTACGCTGATCGAATCGACCGCGACGGTAATCAGCGGCAATTCGGGCGGCGCATTGGTCGATGCACAGGGACGATTGGTCGGTATCACCGTCAGCAGCCGTAGTAATGGCTCCCCCTCGTATTCCGTGCCGGTTTCGGTGCTGGAAACGCTGGAGGGCAGCGCGGCGCTCACACCGGCGCAGTATACTGCTTCGCACCAGCCGGATGCGTCCACGTGCTATGCAAAGCTGTATCCCGTGCCGGATTTCGGCACGATTACCGGGGTTCCGCTGCTGGGCAGCACGAAGGATCGCGGTACGACCTGCTTTTATTACCGTCTGTCCGATTTGACGGGTGACGGTACGGAACAGCTGCTGCAATACTATGCGGCACTCAACCACAACACTTTCTATCAGTTCTCGGATGGTGCGTTTACCTCCTCGGCGGGGTATCTGCTGTCCGTCAAACTGGTTGAAACCACATATCAGGGACAGGAAGTGCTGGGCGTTTTCGTTTCCGGCATTGCCTCCCAGCCGATCGGCGGCCTTGTACAGGCCGTCGATCTTTCTTTTGCAGGGAATTGTTCATAAGGGGATACAAAGCGCATATCTTCCGGCATTTATTCGTTTGATTTCACAAAATATGCGATAAATGGAGTGCATATCGCAGAATTGTTAATTTTTTGGTGAAAAACGCAAAAGAAATGCTAAAGCAAACAAGAAGTATTGCGTATTTTTTGTGAAAAAAACGGGAATATATAGCATGTTGCACAAGAAGGGCTTGCCAAATCGGTGGATTTCCACAATGGAACAGCGCGCGTCCGGCATGCTATAATATTCATGCGTGATTGAAGTGTGTTTTGAGAGAGCACCAAACGAAATGGAGGAAAAGACCCAAATGAAGAAGTACGTTTACATGTTCCCGGAAGGCAACGGAAAAATGCGTGAGCTGCTTGGCGGCAAGGGCGCTAATTTGGCCGAAATGACCGGACTTGGCATGCCCGTACCGCAGGGCTTCACCATTACGACCGAGGCCTGCACCCGGTATTACGAGGACGGCAAGACGATCTATCCGGACATTCAGGACCAGATCCTTGAGTACCTCGATAAATTGGAGAAGGTCACCGGCAAGACCCTCGGCGATCCGGAGAAGCCGCTTCTGGTTTCCGTCCGTTCGGGTGCGCGTGCTTCCATGCCCGGCATGATGGACACCATCCTCAACCTCGGTATGAACGATGAGATCTGCGAGGCTGTTGCCAAGCTGACCAATAACCCGCGTTTTGCGCGCGACTCTTACCGCCGTTTCATTCAGATGTTCTCTGACGTCGTTATGGAGCTGCCCAAGTCCACTTTCGAGACCTTTATCGATCAGGTCAAGGACAAGAAGGGCGTCAAGATGGATAACGAGCTTGATGCGGACGATATGAGCGAACTGATCGTCCTGTTCAAGGATCACTATAAGAAGTCCCTCGGCGAGGACTTCCCGCAGGACCCCAAGAAGCAGCTGATGGAAGCTGTCCGTGCAGTATTCCGCTCTTGGGACAACCCGCGCGCCAACACCTATCGCCGCATGAACGATATCCCGCACTCCTGGGGTACTGCCGTTAACGTCCAGTCGATGGTATTCGGCAACATGGGCGACACCTCCGGCACGGGCGTTGCATTCACCCGCAACCCGGCGACCGGCGAAAAGAAGCTGTACGGCGAGTTCCTGATGAATGCACAGGGCGAGGACGTCGTAGCCGGCATCCGTACCCCGCAGCCGATCTCGGCGCTGGCAGATACCATGCCCGAGGTTTATCAGCAGTTTGTTGACATTTCCTCCCGTCTGGAGCAGCACTACGGTGACATGCAGGACATGGAGTTCACCATTGAGAACGGCAAGCTTTACATGCTGCAGACCCGTAACGGTAAGCGCACCGCGCAGGCCGCTCTGAAGGTCGCGGTTGATCTGGTGGACGAAGGCGTCTGCACCAAGGAGCAGGCGATGATGAAGGTCGAGGCGAAGCAGCTCGATGCGCTGTTGCACCCGACGTTTGTTCCGGCTGCCCTCGCGGCTGCCAAGCCGATCACTTCCGGTCTGCCGGCTTCCCCCGGCGCTGCTTGCGGCGCGGTTTACTTCACCGCAGAAGAGGCTGCTGCTGCGCACAAGACCGGCATGAAGGTCGTTCTGGTCCGTCAGGAGACCAGCCCGGAGGATATCGACGGTATGGCTGTTTCCGAAGGCATCATGACCGCCCGCGGCGGCATGACCTCGCACGCAGCGGTTGTTGCGCGCGGCATGGGCACCTGCTGCGTCGCCGGTGTAAACGGCATCAAGGTTTCCGAGGAAAACAAGACCCTGACCTTTGCTGACGGCACGGTTGTCAAGGAAGGCGAGTTCATCTCGCTCGACGGCTCGACCGGTAACGTATACCTCGGCAAGATCGATACGCAGGATGCGGAGCTGACCGGCGACTTTGGCCGCTTCATGGGCTGGGCGGATGAGATCCGCACGCTGCATGTCCGCACCAATGGCGATACCCCGCGTGATGCAACGCAGGCGCGCAAGTTCGGCGCGGAAGGCATCGGCCTGTGCCGTACCGAGCATATGTTCTTTGAGACCGAGCGCATCAAGGCTGTGCGCGAGATGATTATTTCCGATACTGTTGAGCAGCGCAAGGCAGCACTGGCTAAGATCCTGCCGATGCAGCGCGGCGACTTCGAGGCGATTTATCGCGCGATGGGCGGCCTGCCGGTAACCATCCGTCTGCTTGATCCTCCGCTGCATGAGTTCCTGCCGCAGGAAGATGCGGACATTCAGGAGCTGGCTAATGAGATGGGCGTGCCGTTTGACAAGCTCAAGGCTAAGGTTGCCGACCTGCACGAGTTCAACCCGATGCTCGGCACCCGCGGCTGCCGTCTGGACGTTCTGTATCCGGAAATTGCTGAGATGCAGACCGAGGCCATTATCTCCGCGGCGATCAACGTCTGGAAGGAAGACGGCCTGCACATCACGCCTGAGATCATGGTTCCGCTGGTATCCGAGATCAACGAGTTGCGCTTCGTCAAGAAGGTCATCAAGGCCAAGGCTGATGAGCTGATCGAAGCTTCTGGCCTGAAGATGAAGTATATGATCGGTACGATGATCGAGACCCCGCGTGCCGCAGTCACTGCAAACGAGATCGCTGAGGAAGCCGAGTTCTTCTCCTTCGGCACCAACGATCTGACCCAGATGACCTACGGCTTCTCGCGTGACGACGTCGGCCGTATCCTTGAGACCTACTTCGAGAAGAAGATCCTCGAGTCCGACCCGTTTGCCCGTCTGGATCAGAACGGCGTTGGCAAGCTGATCCGCTTTGCCGTAGCGGAAGGCCGCCGCACCCGTCCTGACATCAAGCTGGGCATCTGCGGCGAGCACGGCGGCGACCTGTCCTCCGTCGAGTTCTGCCACAATGTCGGCCTGAACTATGTCTCCTGCTCGCCCTTCCGCGTGCCGATCGCCCGCCTCGCTGCGGCACAGGCCCGCGTCAAGGAGCTGGGTCTGGCATAAGCTATACTTTTCCTGCAAGCAAAAGCCCTGCTGCGGTTATGCCGCAGCGGGGCTTTGTCCTGCCTTTGCCGTTGCAGGGCGGGGGATAAGTATGGTATAATCAATGCAATCTAAAAAAGAGAGGGAAAGACGATGAAAACCTATCTCAACCAGATTTCCGGCATTGACGATGCGATCGTATCGATGTTTATGAGTAAGCGCTCTTGGACGCGCGAAAAGGAGCTGCACATCCGCGATATCTGCCGCACCGTGCTGCGGCCGGACGGCGGCCTGAAGGCGTATGACGCGGCACAGGCGGATGCTTTCGCTGAATTTGACGACTGGCTGGACAAGCTGACCAAGTGGGGCTGGAAGCACACGACCATGCTGCGGTTTATCGATATGTCGGTCACGGTTGAGGGCTTGCACCGCGCCGGGCAGGACGACTGGGACGCGCATGCCAAGCGTTTCAACAACCGCATCATCCGTTCGAGCACGCGTCTGGCGTCGTTCTCCTATGAGATGTCCGATTGGTACACCGGCAAAATCATGCCGACTGATCTGGCGCTGCAGGCGCTCGGCCTGTCCGTACCGGAAACGTTCGAGCATGATGGCGTGCAGTATGTCAAGGCGGTCAACGGCTATATCCGCGCGGATATGGCGGACGATCCGGACGTTAAGCGCGGCCTGTACATGCTCAGCATCCCCAGCAACTTCATCTTCAAGATCGACCTGACCGAGTGGGGGCATGTGTTCAAAGAGCGCAATGCCAAGGGCTCGGCAAATCCGGAGGTCAAGCAGTGCTGCGAGAGCATTGCGGATCAGATCGAGCAGTTCCACAGCCGCTTTAACCGGGAATTGTTTCTGAAAATCCTGAACTGATAGGGTCATCCCGTCAGGGATGCGACAGAAACGAGGGCTTCGGATATCATCCGAAGCCCTCGTTTTGTATTTGCATGGGAAGTGCAGATAGGGCTGCGACGGCACTGCTGCACAAAGCGAAAAAGGAACGATAGTTCTATCCCTGTCCGCTGGCGCATAGGCTATATCATGCGAAAGGGGGCGTGCGCATGACAGGAAAACGGCCGGTGCGTAAGAAAACGAGCAGTGGCAGGGGAATGTTCGTAATCGTGGCGCTTGTGCTTGCCGCAGGCGTGGTCAAATATTCGGACGCGCCTTTTGCTGCGGCCGCACGGGAAAAGGTGTCGGATGTGCTTGTGGGCGCGCCCGGGGTGGACAACATGCTGGCTGTATTCGGCGGATCGGAAGAACCGGCTGATACCGGGGAGGAAGCCTATGCCGCGTCTTCCGGCGGGGCAGAGGATGTGCTTGGCCGCGAGCAAAGCCTGTTTCCGGATACGGTGGATGATGCGGTGCATGCGATGAGCTTTGACCACGTCTTGCCGGTCGAGGGTGTGCTGACTTCGCCGTTTGGCAGCCGTGTCAGCCCGACGAGCGGCGAGCAGGCGTTCCACTACGGCCTTGACCTTGCAGCCGACGAGGGGACGCCGATCACGGCCTTTGCCGATGGTACGGTACGCGAGGTGGGCGAGTCCAATTACGGCAATTATCTGATCGTCGACCACGCGGGTGGTTTTTCCACGTTGTATGCGCACTGCAGCAGCATCCTTGTGGGTGTGAATGACGAGGTGAAGTGTGGCAGCGAGATTGCACTGGTCGGGCAGACAGGGGATGCGACCGGCCCGCACCTGCATCTTGAGCTATGGAAGGACAGCATGGCGCTCGACCCAGCGGATTATCTGGATGTGACGTGACGCGCGGCCGGGTTGAGGTGCAGGACGGGTTTATCGTGCTGCTGGCCGCGCTTTGGTGCGCGGATACGACGAATGTGCTGCCGCTTGTGCTATTGGCTGCGGCGGTGCACGAAGGGGGGCATCTGCTTGTGCTGCACTTGTCAGGTGGGCGGTTGCACCGGCTGACGCTGACCGCCTGCGGTGCGGTGCTGCACTGCGCGCTGCCGCCCGGACGGTGTGCGCGGGCGGCGGTATGCCTTGCCGGTCCGGCGGCGAGCTTTGCGCTGACCGCGCTGGCTGCTTCCTGCGGCTGGTGGCGGCTCGCGGGTGCGAGTGCGCTGCTCGGCTTGTTTAATTTGCTGCCGCTGCCGCCGCTTGATGGCGGGATGGCGCTTTCGCACCTGTGCGCGGGGCGGTTTGGCCTGCTGCGCGGGCTGCTTGCAGGGGGGAGCGCCGCCGGACTGGCGCTTGGCGGAATACGGCTGTGGCAAATGGGCGGCGGCATCTGGCTGCTGCTGATTGGTGCGCTGATTTGTGCAAAAACGGTGAAAAACCTTGCCAAAGACCGCGCTATGGTGTAAACTGAAAAAGATAACAGAGGCTTGCTGGAAACGGAGGCATTATGTTTCAGATCGGCGACAAGGTCGTCCATCCTCTTCACGGCGCAGGCGTAATCACGGATTTGGTCGAGCGCACGATCGATGGTGCAGACGCGACTTATTACGCTCTGACCCTTGCGATGGACGAAACGCAGCTGTTCATCCCGATTGACGCGTGCGAAAAGCTGGGTATCCGGCCGGTCTGCTCGCATGCCGAAGCGGAGGAATTTGTGCGCGGGCTGGACAGCGTCACCTGCGGCGAGGATAAGGGCTGGAACCAGCGCTACCGCGAGAATATGCTGCACCTTCGTTCGGGGGATTTGCATGAAGTCGCGCAAGTGATTAAAAGCCTTGCCGCGCGCAACCGCGAACGCGGCCTGTCGACCGGGGAGAAAAAGATGCTCGCCTCGGCGCGGCAGATCTTGGAGTCCGAGCTTGCCTATGCGCTGGACAGCAGCGCGCAGGAGATCGCGGCGCTTGTGGAAAAGCATCTGTGTCAGTGAAAAAATACAAAAGGCTTTGCGGTAAAGCAAAGCCTTTTTTCAAAGGAAGGATTTATCATGCAGGGAAAGCGGAAAAAGAAATCTGTACCCGCGGCGGTGTGCGCCGTGATCGTAGCAGCAGGTTCGTCGCAGCGCATGGGCGGGGAAAACAAGCTGCTGCTGGAACTGGCGGGTGTGCCGGTGCTGACGCACACGCTGGCGGCATTTGAAAAATGTGCGGCCATACGCGATATTGTGTTGGTTTGCCGTGAGCAGGATATTTTGCCTTATACCGAGCTGGCGCGCGCGGCGAGTATCGAAAAGCTGCGCACGGTCACGCGCGGGGGCGACAGCCGTACGGCTTCCGTTCTGGCGGGCATTTCGGCAGCGCCTGCGGATACCGTGCTGGTCGCAGTGCATGACGGCGCGCGGCCGTTGGTTTCCGAAGCGGTTATTGCCGAAGCGGTGTACGCTGCAGCAGAGACGGGCGCTGCTGCGCCAGTCGTACCGGTTAAGGACAGCATCAAGCGCATTGAGAACGGCTGCATCGCAGCGGACGTGCCGCGCGATACGCTGGCGGCTGTGCAGACACCGCAGGTGTTCCGGCGCGAGACGCTGCTGCGCGCATTGAACGATGCCGTGCGGCAGGGACGTACGTTCACCGACGACTGTGCGGCGGTCGAGGCGATGGGACAAGCCGTTGCCGCCACACACGGCAGCTATGAGAACATCAAGATCACTACGCCTGAGGATCTGCTGATTGCAGAGGCATTTTTGCAGAAGGGGGCGGAGTGATATGCGTATCGGACACGGTTATGACGTACACCGGCTCGTGCCGGGACGGAAATGTATCATCGGCGGGGGGGATATCCCGCACGAAACCGGGCTGGACGGCCACTCGGATGCGGACGTGCTGGTGCATGCGGTGATGGATGCGCTACTGGGCGCGCTGGCGCTGGGCGATATCGGCAAGCACTTCCCGGATACCGACCCACGCTATAAGGGCGCGGACAGTGTGGCGCTTTTGCGCCATGTGGCGGCGCTGATCGAGCGGGAGGGCTATGCCCTCGGCAATCTGGACGCGACTGTGCTGGCGCAGGCGCCCAAGCTGGCCCCGCATATTGACGCAATGCGTGAGAATATTGCCGCGGCGCTCGGCTGTGAGGTCGGGCGTGTGTCGGTCAAGGCCACGACCGAGGAAAAACTCGGCTTCACAGGCGCAAAGCAGGGTATCGCGGCGCATTGCGTGTGCCTGCTGATGCCGCGCATACCGGAGGTGTCCGCCTGAGACGGACGCATGCAAAGAAACCTGCCGGACGGGCATTTGGCTGCATGATTCCTTGCACCGTGGACAAATGTTTTTCAGTAGAAAGCACAAAATCAGCGTTTTTACCCAAAAGATAATCGGTGTTTTCTCTAAAATTGCACACAATATTGAAAAAGACGGTGCCGGAGGCACAAAAGCGTAGTATAATAGAAGACAATCCGAACGCCCTTCGGGCCGCATGGCGCGTGGGGCGGGAAAGATGAAAGAAAAGGAGAAGATAACCATGAAGAAAAGTCTCAGCATGCTCCTGACCGGTATGATGCTGGTCGGCACTCTGGCTGGCTGCGGCGGCAACACTGCCAGCACTGACAATGCGGGCTCCGAAGACGGCAGCACCGCTTCCGGCGCGGCTTTCAAGATCGGCGGCACCTCTCCGCTGACCGGCGACGCGGCGATCTACGGTAACGCGGTAAAGCGCGGCGCGGAGATTGCAGCTGAGGAGATTAACGCCAAGGGCGGCGTGCAGATCGAACTGAAGTTCGAGGACGACGAGAACAACACCGAGAAGGCTGTTAACGCGTACAACACCCTGAAGGACTGGGGTATGCAGCTGTCTCTGGGCTCGGTCACCTCCAAGCCCTGCGAGGCGATTTCGACCGACCTGAATGCAGACCGTATTTTTGCGCTGACTCCGTCTGCTTCCTCTGTGGCTACCACCGAGGGCAAGGACAACGTGTTCCAGATGTGCTTTGCTGACCCGAACCAGGGCACCGCTTCCGCAGAATATATCGCGGATCAGAAGCTCGGCACCAAGATTGCGATCATCTGGAAGAATGACGACGTATACTCCACCGGCATCCACGACAAGTTCGTCGCTGAGGCTGAGGTAAAGGGTCTGGAGATCGTTTCTGACACCACCTTCACCGATGCTTCCGCAACCGACTTCTCGGTTCAGCTGAACGATGCAAAGGATAAGGGCGCGGATCTGGTGTTCCTGCCGATGTACTACACCCCGGCTTCCCTGATCCTGACCCAGGCCAATGCAATGGGCTACGCTCCCAAGTTCTTCGGCGTGGACGGCATGGACGGCATCCTGACGGTTGAGAACTTTGACAAGTCTCTGGCTGAAGGCGTTATGCTGCTGACACCGTTCAACGCGGACGCAACCGATGACAAGACCGTCGCTTTCGTCACCAAGTACAAGGAACTGTACGGCGAGGTTCCGAACCAGTTTGCGGCCGATGCGTATGACTGCGTTTACGCTTATGCACAGGCGCTCGAGGCTGCCGAGGTTACCCCGGATATGTCCGCTGAGGAGCTGTGCACTGCGATGATCGAGCAGTTCACCTCCATGACCTTCAACGGCCTGACCGGCGAGAACATGACTTGGGATACCACCGGTGCGGTTTCCAAGAGCCCGAAGGGCATGGTCATCGAGAACGGCGCTTACGTCGGTATGTAAAACCAGTCTGAGAGGGGCTTCCTCTCCGGCTATCGGAAAAGGTGCGCACGGCGCACATAAGACGTAATGGGAAGCAAAGGAGGGCGCCGTAGGTTACGACGACCCTCCTTTGTCCGTTTTCCCGCTTTCCCTGCATTTATGGGGTGGGGCGACGGCTTGACGGAGGCTGCCAAGCCACCGCCCCATCGCACAAACGGACAAGAGAAATATAAAAGATTTGAGGTGTATCAACCATGAGCTTGCTTACGCATCTGATCAACGGCATCAGTTTGGGAAGCATTTATGCGATCATCGCGTTGGGCTACACGATGGTCTACGGCATCGCCAAGATGCTGAACTTTGCCCATGGCGACGTTATCATGGTCGGCGGCTACATGTGCTTCTGTGCCACGACCTATCTCGGCTGGCCGCCGATCGCGGGCGTGCTGCTTGCGGTCGTAGTGTGCACAGCGCTGGGTGTGGTCATCGAGCGGCTGGCGTATAAGCCGCTGCGCATGGCGCCCGCGCTGGCTGTACTGATTACGGCGATCGGTGTTTCCTATTTCCTGCAGAACGCGGCGCTGCTGATCTGGGGCTCTAGTACCAAGAGCTTTTCTTCGGTCGTCACCGGCGACCCGATCCAGCTGTTCGGCGGTCAGCTGACGATCACGCGCGTGACGATCGTGACGATCGTGGCCTGTGTGGTTATCATGGTTGCGCTGACGCTGTTCACCGGCAAGACCAAAATGGGCACGGCGATGCGCGCGGTATCCGAGGATAAGGGCGCGGCGCAGCTGATGGGCATCAACGTCAATACGACGATTTCGCTGACCTTCGCCATTGGCTCCGGCCTTGCCGCAATCGCGGGCGTGCTGCTCTGCTCGGCCTATCCGACCCTGCTGCCGACAACTGGCTCGATGCCCGGCATCAAGGCGTTTACGGCGGCGGTATTCGGCGGCATCGGCTCGATCCCGGGCGCGCTGCTCGGCGGTATCCTGCTGGGCGTGATCGAGATTTTCGCCAAGGCGTATATTTCGACCCAGCTGTCGGATGCGATCGTGTTTGCGGTGCTGATTATTGTGCTGCTGGTCAAGCCGGACGGCCTGCTCGGCAAGCGCGTCAGTGAAAAGGTTTAAGGGGGCGGTACAATATGAACAAACTAAAGAAATACGCCTCTACCCGCAGCGGACGAGATACGCTGCTGTCTTTCGGCATTGTTATTGTCGCGTTCATTGTGGTACAGACGCTGGTGCTGACCGGCAGCCTTTCCAGCTCGATGAAGGGTCTGCTTGTGCCGATCTGCTCGTATATCATCATGGCGGTATCGCTCAACCTGACGGTCGGTATTCTGGGTGAGCTGTCGCTCGGTCACGCGGGCTTTATGTCGGTCGGCGCGTTTGCAGGCATCGTAGTTACGACAAGCCTTGCGGACACGGTGCCGTCGGGCACGGTGCGCCTGATCCTTGCCATCATTGTCGGCGCGATCTGCGCTGCGATTGCGGGCGTGATTGTCGGCGTTCCGGTGCTGCGCCTCAAGGGCGACTACCTTGCGATCGTTACGCTGGCGTTCGGCGAGATCATCAAGAACATCATCAATGTGCTGTATGTCGGCAAGGATGCGTCCGGCCTGCACTTCAGCATCCTCGAGCAGAAGTTTGAGCTGGCCGAGGGCGGCAAAATGATCATCAACGGGCCGATGGGCGTGTCTGGCGTGTCCAAGCTGTCCAGCTTCACGGCGGGCTTTGTGCTCATCTTGATCACGCTGTTCATCATCCTCAACCTGATCAACAGCCGCGCGGGACGTGCGATCATGTCGGTGCGCGACAATAAGATCGCGGCCGATTCGATCGGCATTTCGACCACGCATTACAAGCTGATGGCTTTTGTTATCTCCGCAGCGTTTGCGGGTATGGCGGGTGCGCTGTATGCGATGAACTACTCTACGATCACAGCTGCCAAGTTCGACTTTAATACCTCGATCCTCATTCTGGTATTCGTCGTACTGGGCGGTCTGGGCAATATCTGGGGTTCTATCATCGCGGCAACTTTGTTGACGCTTTTGCCTGAACTGCTGCGCGCGGTCAACACCTACCGTATGCTGATCTATGCGATCCTGCTGATCGCGATGATGCTGTTCAATAACTCCTCGCTCAAGCAGCGCCTGCTCGAAAAGCGCGGCATGAAGCAGATGAGAAAGCTTGAGCAGCAGGAAAAGGGGGGCGCGTAATATGGCAATGCTGGAAGTAACCTCGCTTGGCATTTCGTTCGGCGGCCTGCGCGCCGTCGATGAACTGAGTATGAAAATCGAAGAGGGCGGTCTGGTCGGTCTGATCGGGCCGAACGGCGCGGGCAAGACCACCGTGTTCAACATGCTGACCGGCGTGTATCGCCCGACCGATGGCGGTATCCGTCTGGATGGGCAGAACCTGATCGGCAAAAAGCCGCACGACATCTGTAAGATGGGTGTAGCGCGTACGTTCCAGAATATCCGCCTGTTTTCCAACCTGTCGGTTCTGGACAACGTCAAGACCGGTCTGCATAATGAGATCACCTATACGCTCGCGGAAAGCCTGCTGCACATCGGCTCGTACCGGAAAAAGGAACGTGCAATGGATAGCCGGGCGATGGAACTGCTCGAGGTGTTTGATTTGGTAAGCGTTGCCGACTATAAGGCGGCGAATCTGCCGTACGGCAAGCAGCGCAAGCTGGAGATAGCACGTGCGCTCGCGACCGATCCCAAGCTGCTGCTGCTGGACGAGCCGGCAGCTGGTATGAACCCGAACGAGACCGAAGAACTGATGGAGACCATCGAACTGGTGCGTAAAAAGTTCGGCGTGACCGTTCTGCTGATCGAGCACGATATGAAGCTGGTTTCGGGTATCTGCGAATACCTGTATGTGCTCAACTTCGGCCGTTTGCTGGCTGAGGGCACGCCGAGTGAAGTGCTGAGCAATCCGGAGGTCGTCACGGCCTACCTCGGCGAATAAGAAAGGAGGAAACCAACCAATGGCAATGCTGGAAGTCAAGGGCATTAACGTGTATTACGGCCTGATCCATGCCCTGCGCGACGTTTCCTTCGAGGTCAATGAGGGTGAGGTCGTCGCGCTGATCGGCGCGAACGGCGCAGGCAAAACCACGACGCTGCATACGATCACCGGCTTGTTGCCCAGCAAGGGCGGTACGGTGACGTTTGAGGGCAAGGACATCACCAAGAAGCCGGGACATGAAATTGTGCGTCTGGGCATGAGCCACGTGCCGGAAGGCCGCCGCGTGTTTGCGGGACTGACCGTGCGAGAGAACCTGCGCATGGGTGCGTATACCCGTCCTAAGGGCGAGGTCGAGGCTTCTCTGGCTGATGTATACAAGCGTTTCCCGCGTTTGGAGGAACGCAAGAACCAACCGGCCGGCACGTTGTCCGGTGGTGAGCAGCAGATGCTTGCGATGGGCCGTGCGCTGATGGCAAAGCCCCGTATCCTGCTGCTGGACGAGCCGTCTATGGGCTTGTCACCGCTGTTTGTCGGCGAGGTGTTCAAGATCATTCAGGAGGTTTCGGCTGCTGGTACGACCGTGTTGCTGGTCGAGCAGAACGCCAAGAAGGCGCTCTCGATCGCGGATCGCGGCTATGTGCTGGAAACCGGCAAGATCGTCAAGAGCGGCAAGGCGTCCGACCTGCTGAACGACGACGCAATCAAGAAAGCATATCTGGGTGAGTAAAAGGGGGAGACAAAGATGAAGCCGTATATCATCACTATCGCCCGCCAGTATGGCTCGGGCGGCAAGACGGTTGGCAAGATGCTGTCCGACCGGCTGCACATCCCGTATTACAACCGTGAGATCATTACCATGGCGTCCGAGGACAGCGGTATCAACGCGATGCTGTTTTCCGACGAGCGCCTCAAACCCGATCTGCTGACCCGTCTGAAAAGCCGGTATAAGAGCGAGTTCCCGCTGCCGAGTGACTCCTCTAAGGCGTACCTGCGGGATGACGCGCTGTTTGACTATCAGGCCAAGATCATCCGTCAGCTGGCGGATCAAGGCCCGTGCGTGCTCATTGGCCGATGCGCAGACTATATCCTCAAGGGGCGTCCGGATGTTGTGCGTGTGTTCGTGCATGCAGACCCGGATTTCTGCCTGCAGGAGGCAATGAAGGTAGACTCGCTGCCCGAGGAAGAAGTGGTGCGTAAGATTGCTGAGATTGACGAGTATCGTGCTAAGTATTACAAGCACCATACCGGACACGATTGGTATGACGCCCGTAACTATGACCTGTCAATCAACAGCGGTGTGCTGGGTTTCGAGGGCGTAGTCGAAGAGATCGTGCAGTATATGGAAGTGCGTTCGCGTTTTCAGGATTGAGTCTTTAGAAGTATGTGAAAACAGCCCCACGCCGTATGGCATGGGGCTGTTTTTTTAACTGTATAGATGCTTCAAAAGAAAATAGAAAAAGTTGCAGAAAAAGCTTGACGGATTGGGTTTTGTCGGGTATAATATTTCTTGTCCTTTGTGAGAACAAACGAATATATGGAGAGTTGGCTGAGTGGTCGAAGGCGCACGATTGGAAATCGTGTAGGCGTGATGAGCGTCTCCAGGGTTCAAATCCCTGACTCTCCGCCAGATTACCGCACTTTATCGAAAGATAAAGTGCGGTTTTTGCCATTTTGATAGGAAAATCATAACTTTTTCGCGAGTAAGAAATTTTTGAGTGCAATCCTGAGTGCAATCAGAATTTATTGCGCTTCTGGCAGGGATGCGATCAGTGCATCCATGCGCGCTGCGCTGTTTCGCTGCATCTGGTCGCTGACGTGGGCATAGGTTTTCAGCGTGAATGACGCGGCATAGTGGCCGAGGTTGGTCTGCACGGTCTTGATGTCGTCGCCGTTCTCCAGCGAAATCGTCGCAAACGAGTGGCGCAGGGAATGGAAGGTATAGTTGCCCATGCCGCAGTCCAGCAGGATGCGCTTGAGGTGCTTGTACACGGTGCGGCGGTTGAGCGGCTGTCCGCAATCGTTCGTGAACACCAGATGGAAGCTGTTGTCCCAAAGCATACCCGCTGCCAGCTGTTGCTCGTGCTGCTTTGCCCGCTGATGCCGCAGGACCCGCATGGCGTTCCGTGCGAGAATCACCTTGCGCTGCTTACCCTCCTTGGGCGGAGCGAGGAAATAACCGAAATCGCCCTTAACCTGCTTCTGCTGTAGCTGCTGACGGACATAGATGCAGTCATGATCGAAATCAACATCCTCCCAGCGCAGGCCGAGGATCTCGGACAGGCGCAGACCGGAGAAAATGTCGATGAAGAAAATGTTGCGGAACTGCTTGCCGTCGATTGCCTGCAGGAACCGGCTCAGCTCGGCAGTCGTGATCGCGCGCACCTGATGCTGGGTCACACGCGGCAGCGAGCAGCGCTCGGATACATTGCGCAGCAGCAGCTCGTCGCGGATGGCGGATTCCAGCATGTTATGCAGGATGCCATGGATGTTGCGGACGGTTTTGGCGGACAGCTTCTTTTTGACCGACAAGGAAGTGACGAACTGCTGCACCTGCCGGTGGGTCAGGTCGGTCAGTTTGACCTTGCCGAGCGCGGGAAGAATATGGTTTTCCAGAATCTTCTGATAGGTTACCTGCGTACTGTGCGCCAGATTGACTGCGCAAATCGAGAAGTATTCCTGTGCATAGGCCGCAATGGTGATCTGGCTCGGTTCCTGATAGGTGCCGCGGTCAATGTTTGCGGTTGCCTCGCGCAGTTTGGTGGCAACCTCTTTCTGCGTTTTGCCGTAAACGGAATGACGGAGCAGCTTGCCCGTTTGTGGATCTCGGCCGGACACATATTGCCCCTGCCAGCGGCCGTCTTTCCGCTTGTATATCGTGCCGCTGCCGGCTTCGCGTTTTTTACTTTTGCGTGCCATAGTTGCTTGATGCTCCTTTCCGGCACATACAATTTAGGTGTTTCCATTATACCACGGAAGATGCTATTGCGGTATAAAAATGGGGCTGTCCATTGCAGAACAGCCCCGCCTTGAAGTGTGCCAATGTTTGTCAGCGTGACGGCTTAACAGCCGCTGTCCGGGAACAGGTACGGCGGCTGATAGCCGTGGGTGGTTTTGCCCTGCGCGTCCAGCCATTCGCTCAGCTTGTCCTGTTTGACGAGCAACCGTTTGCCGATGCGGAAGGACGGGAAATCTGCGCGGTGCATCAGGTTATAGGCTGCGCTGCGGCTGATGCCGAGCAGCAGCGCCAGCTCCGGCGCGTTATAGGTCAGTTTATCCATTCAAAACATCTCCTTTGTGTCGTCGAACCAGTAGGCTTGAAATACTGTGCCGTTACCTGTGAGGAAACGGCCTTGGGCGTCGTGCGGAATCTTGTCGCTGGCATCCGTGTTGTCCAGAATGATCGAGGAAAGCACATGATCTGCGCGTCCGCAGATGCGGTAACCGATGTTGTTCTTGATTTGTCCGGAAAGGATGTTCGCATCCGGCCGCTGGGTGGAGAGAAACAGGTGAATGCCGAACGCACGCCCTTGTCGGGCGATGGTGGACAGTCGGTTTTCAATGCGGGCGACCTGTTCCTTTTCCTCTTTAGTCAAGCCGGTCTTGTCCAGAATCTCAGCGACCTCGTCCACCGCGAACACGATTCGATCCATTGGAATCGGCTCATGCCGGTTGTAGTCGTAGATGTCCCGGCGCTCGACTTTGCCAAGCACATCCTTGCGCTGTTCCAGCTTTTCGGTCACGTCATCCAGATAGCAAAGCAGCGTCTCGCGGTCGAGAATCAGTTTGCAGTTTGGATGCTTGCGCCATGGGCTGCCAAAGTCCACACCGCCCTTGAAGTCCGCGATCGTAACCTGTATATTGGGCTGCTTGAGGCATTGCATCAGCATCAGCTTGAGTAGCACAGACTTACCCGAACCCGTGCCGCCGCCCAGCAGCACATGCGGGATGAGGTTGAGGTCGAGCGTCACCGGCCCGAGCAGACTTTCGCCGAGCACTAACTTGCAGGCGGGAAACGCATCTCGTAGATAGGCGTCTTTCCACGGCAGCAGCTTGGGCAGCTCGTCCGTGGCGGGAACGGTGTACAGCTGGATGCGGCGCTTGCCGTCGCTTTCGCGAATGTCTGCAATGTGGATGTTCAGCGCGGTTTCAATATCGGCGCGCTTGTCCTCCCATACGGACTTGGGAACGCCGCAGGCCAGAAACTCGAGAACGGTCATGCGGCTGTGCATATCGTCCGATTCCTCTGTTCGGACGGCGACCAGCAACGGAGTTTCGCCCGCGTGGTTGACCAGTCCGATACACTGCAAATTGTTCTGGATGCTTTTCGCCTTGGAAGGCGTACCCGCCCACAGAATGAGCACAGCCAGACCGCCGAACACGAGAAACGGAAAGCAAAGGCTGAACGCGATCCGGCTGACTGCATCGAAAATATCTGGTCCGCTGTACGCAAGATCCCACGGGCGGATGATGCTCAGCAGCAGTGCGGTGAGCAGATAGAGCACCAATACCTTCAGACGGTACTGGTCTGTCCAGATCTCCTTGAGGCCAGTTTGGAACAGAAGCAGCAGATACCTGCGCTGCGTTTCCTGTTCCAACAGATTGCGTTTTCGATTATCCATCTTCCAGCATCCACCTCCATTCGCTGACGGGTCGGGTGATTGGTGCGCCGTTCTCGCGGTACTCGGTGAAGGTGCGAATGCGGCGCAGAAAGGCTTTCCATGTTTCCGGGTGATACTGCTGCACCGCCTGATACTGGCGGCTGAGCGGCAGGTTAGAGGTGATATACACCTTGGTGTAGCACGCGACTTTATCGCTGTACCGGGCGGGCAGCATGAGCGGGTAAATGTCCAGCAGGTTGAGCATTTCTTCAATCGGGATTTGCGACGCAAATTCCTCAAACACGATCACGTCCTGTCCGTGGTAATCGTCGAAGGAAACGCCGCGGCCGTTCCGGTAGTTGGTCACGCGGTAGATGTCGCGCGGATCGTGCCGCCGATAAATGCCGCTTGTTTTGCCGGTACCGGTCGCGCCATAAAGATATTGCGTTTCCACGATGCGGTTCTGCTCGGCATATTTTTCGGACAGCAGCGTCTGCCGTAGTACGTCGATTTCCTTTACCCGGAACGCTAGCTTGGGATTTTCACGGATGATCTGTGAAGTCGTCTTACCGGCGGCAATGTCCTCAAGCAGGGCAGTCATTTCG